>Ga0265301_10000197_pt1 | contig 97157 bp, 84 predicted proteins | sample AusTroGonzalo_MG_2_FD_193488 | JGI IMG/M metagenome (GOLD analysis project Ga0265301, IMG submission 193488) | Bovine rumen microbial communities from tropical cattle in Woodstock, Queensland, Australia - Gonzalo_04 | ecosystem: Host-associated > Mammals > Digestive system > Stomach > Rumen ... | reverse complement strand
GTCGCTCGTCCGCCTCGATCTCGAAAAAAATATCTCAAAAAACTATCACGCGCAAGGCGTAAAAAAGTCCCGTCTTCTCAAACGGGACTGCAAAGGTAGAAACTTTTTTCGAAGGTGCAAAACTTTTTTCAAAAAATCTTATTTGATTCCGTATTTGCGAAGGATGCGGACAATGGGTTTCCGGATCGATTCGGCCCAGCACTCATAACCATAGTCGTCGGGATGGACACCGTCAACCTGATGGTTATGTCCGGGCGTAGAGGCGTCGGAGCGCACGAAATAGACGTCGTTATACTTCTTGCAGGCAATCTTCATGAGGCTGTCGGCCATCTGCATTTTCGCCATTTCATCCTTGTAGGACTTGGTGTTGAAGTTATTGCGCTCGCGATAGATGCTGCTGATAAAAATAATCGGGGTATCCGGCTTTTTCTCGCGGATCTTCTCGATATAAGGGAAGAGACGCTCCTTGATCATCTTGGCGTCCGGATTGGAGAAGCTGTCGAAGATGTATGCGTCCACATCAGCCTCGCGAAGGGCGTCGGCATAATAGGGCTGAAGCTTGCTGTTACCGCTGCAGGCGATGCTCAGAATCTGGATCCCCGTCATACGGGTCAGCTGGGCCGGAACCGCCATGCCGCTACGGGAGGTCGAAGCCCCATGCATATACGACGAGCCGAAAAGGCCCACCCGGTGGCGGAACGGCGGCGCGGCCGGGCGGATGGACGAGCCGGCTTTGGTGCCGATGAGGATCGAATTCTCCTCGCTGAAGGTCGGCAGATACATCAGGCACTCGTGCTCCTTCTCCTCCATATTGACGACAATGCGTACTTCCTCGTCGAGATGTCTCCACGACGGGGCGTTGGCGCCCGCCCAGAGCCACTTCCCGTCCTTTTTGATATAAAGGTCATAGCCCCGGGAAGAGACGCCCGTGATATTGGCCCCGTTGGCCGGATTGGCATAGTCCGTCTTGACATAGATAAAGGGCGAATCCGTCACAAAGCATACGGCCAGGCCGGAGGACATCCGCACCTGGGAGTTCTCCTTGGCGGTAAAGCCTTTATACTTGACGGTATCGATCCGGTGGTAGGGGTTGGGCGTGTCCGGGAACAGTTTTCCGATGAGGGTCAGATCCGAGGCCTCGGTCCATACCTTGCCCTCCTGCCCGAAGGCCGCGGCGCCGGCAAGCAGCATCAGCGCCACCGCAATAACGAAGAATCTTTTCATATTGTCATCATTTATCGGGCCCGCGCGGGGCCTTTGCAAAGATAACAATTTTGCCCAAAAAATCTTATCTTTGCGTTTGCATATGAAGGAAAAAGTTTCACTCTGGCGGCTGTTTCTGGTCTTTTCGAAGATCGGCGCGTTCACGATTGGGGGCGGCTATGCCATGATCCCGATCATCGAACGGGAGATGCGCCGCCGGGAGTGGATTCCGGAGAAGGAACTGCCCGACATCGTGGCCCTGTCGCAGTCGGCCCCGGGGCTTCTGGCAGTCAACATTTCCATCTTCGCCGGTTACCGCCTTCGCGGGGTCAAAGGCTCGGTCGCAGCCACCCTCGGCAGCATCCTGCCGTCGTTTCTGATGATTCTGCTGATTGCGATGGTCTTTACGGCCTTCAAGGATAACCCGATCGTTCAGCGCATCTTCCTCGGCATCCGCCCGGCGGTCATTGCGCTGATTGCGGTGCCGATGATCCATATGGCCCAAAAGAGCAACAAGACCTGGTGGGCATGGCTGATTTCGGCCCTCTCGCTGGTAGGGGTTGCATTCCTCGGTTTTTCGCCGATCTATATCCTGCTGGTAACACTGGTGCTGGCATTTGCCGTGACCTATTATAATGAAAGGAGGAGGCGCGGCTGATGGAGATACTTCTGACACTGCTCCAGCTTTTCGGGACGTTCTTCGTCATCGGCCTTTTCACCATCGGGGGCGGCTATGCCATGCTCTCGCTTATCCAGGGCGAGGTCGTGGTGAATCATGCCTGGCTGAGCGAGGGCGCCTTTACCGATATCGTGGCCATCTCGCAGATGACACCGGGGCCTGTCGGCATCAATACGGCGACCTATGTCGGCTACGATGTGCTGGCGGGACTGTCCGGGAGCCCTGTCATCGGGGTGATCGGTTCGCTGGTGGCGACGCTGGCGCTGGTGCTGCCGTCGTTCATGATTATGTTGCTGATTGTGAGGGCATACACCCACTTCAGCCATAACCCCCTCTTCGAGGGCGTGATGGGCTGGCTGCGCCCGGCGGTGGTGGGCCTGATCGGTGCCGCGGCGGTCATCCTGCTGCTTCGTACCGCATGGACGGGCTGTACGCCCCATGTCTCCATCGTCCGGGAGAATATGACCGACTGGAAGAGCTGGTGTCTGTTCGGCGGCGCCTTCGTCGCATCGTACTGGGGGAAGGTCGGCCCCATCCTCGTCATCATCCTCGCCGGCGTGGCGGGACTACTGCTCTACTGAGAGTCGCGATAATGGACAAAACGCCCCATTTTTGCGCACTCCTCGGGACTAGCCGGTCGCGAAACTTGACAAAAGTGCCCGTTTTTGTCATTTTTCGCTGCATCCTTTTCTCCAAGAATCATTATATTTGTATTCAGACTCAAATAAAAAACCATGAAACGATCCCTCCTTCTTCCTTCCCTGCTTGCTCTGTTTGCCGTAGGATGCAGCACCGACAAAGGCGTGGAAACCGCCATCGACGTGATTCCCCAGCCGCAGAAAGTCCTCCGCATGGAAGGCGCCGCCTTCGATGTGAAGGGCGCGCCGATTGCCGTCCTCACGGATGACGAGAACACAAACAATGCGGTTCTCGAGTTTGCCGAAGCGCTCCGCACCGCGACCGGTGTTGCCAATCCCTTCGTGGATAAAGCCGGAGAGGGAATCGTATTCGCCGAGAACAAGTCTCTCGCCGACGAGGCATACACATTAAGTATCAATAAGAAGGGTATTCGCATCGAAGCAGCCGGCTTCCCGGGCTTTTTCTATGGTCTCCAGACCCTCAAGCAGCTGCTTCCCGCCGAGCTGCTGAGCGGAAAGCCTGCCGGCGAGAAGGTCTGCTGGGCCCTGGATCCCCTCGAGATCGAAGACCAGCCCCGCTTCGCCTACAGGGGCATGCACCTTGACTGCGCCCGGCATTTTTTCAGCCTCGACGAGGTGAAGCGCTATATCGACGTAATCGCCCTTTTCAAGATGAACCGCTTCCACTGGCATCTCACCGATGACCAGGGCTGGAGGGTCGAAATCAAGCAGTACCCGCTCCTCACCGAGGTCGGCTCCTGGAGAGACGGCACCTGCATCGGCAAGGACTTCGACAGCAGCGACGGCATCCGCTACGGCGGTTTCTATACCCAGGACGAGCTCCGCGAAATCGTCGACTATGCCGCGGCCCGAAATATCATCGTCATCCCCGAAATCGATCTCCCGGGCCATATGCTCGCCGCCCTCGCCGCCTATCCCGAGCTCGGCTGCACCGGCGGCCCCTACAAAGTCTGGCAGCGCTGGGGCATCACCAACGACATCCTCTGCGCCGGCAACGAGAAGGTCTACGAGTTCCTCGAGGGCGTCCTCGGCGAAATCATCGACATCTTCCCGTCCGAGTATATCCACATCGGCGGCGACGAGTGTTTCACCTCCGAGACCGATGACCCGTGGGACCTCTGCCCCAAGTGTATCGCCAAAATGGAAGAGCTCGGCATCGAGCGGGGGCCCGAGGAGAAGCATTATCTCCAGAACTACGTTACCGCTCGCGTGCAGGCCTACATCCAGAGCAGGGGCCGCAAGATCATCGGCTGGGATGAGATCCTCGAGGGCGACCTCGCGGAAGGCGCGACCGTCATGTCCTGGCGCGGCACCGAAGGCGGCATCAAGGCGGCCGAGAAGGGTTTCGACGCCATCATGACCCCGTATACCTACGTCTATTTCGACTACTTCCAGAGCCACGAACGGGACAAGGAGCCGCTCTGCATCGGCGGCTATCTGCCGGTGGAGAATGTCTACGCCTATGAGCCGCTTGACGGCATTACGCCCGAGGCCCAGCCACACATTCTAGGCGTGCAGGCCAACCTCTGGACCGAATACATCACCACGCCCGAGCACCTCGAATACATGCTCCTGCCGCGGATGTGCGCCCTCAGCGAGATCCAGTGGTGCAACGCTGACCGTAAGGACTGGGACCGCTTCAACGGCGCCCTGGATCATATTTTCGACATTCTCGACGCCATGGGATATACAGTTTGCCGCGATGTCCGTGGCGAGATCGGTCTCGACCGTATCCCCGCCCGCAGCGAAGAAGAGCTGGAGACCTATCGCAACGAAAACCATTTCAACTGGTAGCATCATGAAAAAGACTGTTTGGATTCTAGCGACAGCTGCCCTGCTGCTCGCCGCACCCTCCTGCGGAAAGAAAAAAGCCCCGGCCGCAGAGCCTGAGGCCGCGATGGAGGAGAATACGCTGGACGAAGAGCCGCAGAAGGACGACTCGGAGGAGAGCGTCCCCGAAAAGGTCGAAACAAGTGGAGTTTTCGATCTCTATACCAACTATGGCAACATACGGATCCGGCTCTACAAAGACACGCCCTACCATTATGACAATTTCACCAAACTTGTCAGGGAAGGTTTCTATGACGGCGTTCTTTTCCACCGCATCATCAAGGACTTCATGATCCAGACCGGCGATCCGTTTACGAAGGACACCGCCCTCGTGGCCCGTTACGGGCAGGGCGGTCCCGGCTACACGCTGCCGGCCGAATTCCGGCCCGAGCATACCCATAAAAAGGGCGCAGTGGCTGCAGCCCGCCTCGGAGACATGGCCAATCCGAAGAAAGAATCGTCCGGCTCGCAGTTCTATATCGTCCTCAACGAAGAGCACTGCCGCCACCTCGACGGCGAATACACGGTCTTTGGCGAGACAATCGACGGCATGGATGTCGTCGAGAAGATAGGATCCCTCCCCACCGATGCCTATGACCGCCCGCTGGGCATGCCCCGCATCGTAATGATCAAGCCTGTCAGGAATTTTGTCGATCCCGAGACGGAGGCCCAGGAAGAATCTTCCGCAAAGGAGCAGGAGGAGGCCCCAAAGAAAGTTCGGGAAAGGACTCCTGCCCAAAATGATGCAGCTATACATGAAAGACCTCCCAGAAGAACCAGAATCAACTAAAAATCAACAATATGCCAGTAAAATTCTACAAAAGCGAGAACCAGGTGCCGCTTGAGATGCACAAGGTCCGCGTCGTCCAGAAACTCAACCTCCTTCCCGTCGAAGAGCGCCTCAAACGCATCCAGGAAGCCGGCAACAATACCTTCCTTCTCCAGAACAAGGACATCTATATGGATATGCTCACCGACTCCGGTGTCAACGGCATGTCCGACGAGCAGGTGGCCGCGATGAGTATCGCCGACGACTCCTACGCCGGCAGCGAGACCTTCAACCGGGTCAAGGCGGCCGTCTGCGAGGTATTCGGCACGGAGAACGTCCTGCCCGCCCACCAGGGCCGCGCAGCAGAAAACATCCTCGCCGAGGCCTATGTCAAGCCCGGCATGGTCACGCTGATGAATTTCCACTTCACCACGACCAAGGCCCACATCACCCGCCTCGGCGGCGAAGTGGTCGAACTGGTCTCCAAGGAAGGACTCATCCCCAGCAGCGACAACCCCTTCAAGGGCAACTTCGACCTGAAGGCCCTTCGCGCGGCCATCAAGAAGTACGGCCCCGAAAAGGTCGCCTTCGTCCGTGTCGAAGCCGGCACCAACCTCATCGGCGGCCAGCCGGTGTCGATGGAGAATATGCTCGCCGTGACGGATATCTGCCACGAATTCGGCATCAGGAGCGTTCTCGACGCTTCCCTGCTCCAGGACAACGTCTACTTTATGAAGACCCGCGAGCCGCGCTGCAAGTTCATGACCACGAAGGAGATCTACCATGTCCTCGCAGACCGCTTCGACATCATCTACTTCTCCGCCCGCAAGCTCGGCTTCTCCCGCGGCGGCATCATCACCTCGCACGACAAGCGCTTTACGGACGAGATGATGGAATTCGTTCCGCTGTATGAAGGATTCCTCACCTACGGCGGCATGGAAGTGCGGTCGATGGAAGCCATGGCGGTCGGCCTGTACGAATCGCTCGACATGGAATACATCAGCCACGGTCCCGAATTCATCGCCTACCTCGTCAAGGAACTCGACGACTACGGCGTGCCGGTGATTAAGCCCGCCGGCGGTCTCGGCGCCCACCTCAACTGCTCCGAGATCGTCCCGCAGCTGCCGCACGACCAGTATCCGGCGGCGGCCGTCGGTGCCGCCCTCTATATCGCCGGCGGTATCCGCGGTATGGAGCGGGGTACCGTCAGCGAGCAGCGCGAACCGGACGGCACCGAGCGTTTCGCCGAGCTGGAGCTCCAGCGCCTCGCCGTTCCGCGCCGCGTGTTCACCCTCTCGCAGATCAAGTACTGCGCCGACCGCGTCAAGTGGGTATGGGACAACCGCGAGCTGATCGGCGGTCTCCAGTGGGTCTATGAGCCGAAAGTGCTCCGCTTCTTCTTCGGCCGCATGACCGAAATCGGCTACTGGCAGGAAGACCTCGTCAAGAAATTCCGCGCCGACTTCGGCGATTCGCTCTAGTCGTCCGAAAAAGCATGGAGAAACTCATCTCAACCCTCAACGACTGGGTATGGAATCCGGCGCTGGTAGTCCTGCTGCTGGCCGCCGGGCTCTACTTCTCCGTGCGCACGCGCCTCGTCCAGGTGCGCCGTTTCGGCCTGATGCTCCGTTCGCTTTTCAGCAAGCGCCGGGGCGCCGACGGCATCTCTTCGTTCGAGGCATTCTGCATCGCCCTTTCGGGAAGAGTCGGCACCGGCAACATCGTGGGGGTCGCCACGGCCATCGCCCTCGGCGGCCCCGGCGCGGTGTTCTGGATGTGGGTGGTGGCCTTTTTCGGCGCCTCTACGGCCTTTGTCGAATCGACGCTGTCGCAGATTTACAAATTCCGCCACGAATCCGGCTACCGTGGCGGTCCGTTCAGTTTCATGGAGCAGGGCCTCGGCAAACGCTGGCTCGGCATCATCTTCGCGGCCATCACCATCATCAGCTGCGGCTTTTTCCTGGTGACGGTCCAGTCGAACGGCGTCTCCATGGCCCTGAACAATTCTTTCCATCTCCGGCCGCTGTATGCCGGCATCGGCCTGGCCGTGCTGATGGGCATTGTCGTTGTCGGCGGGGTCCGGCGCATCGCCAAGGTCGCCTCGATCGTGACGCCGTTCATGGCGCTGGGATATATTCTGCTGTCGCTGGTTGTCATCGGCTATCATATCGAGGACGTCCCCGGGGTATTCGCCGATATCTTCCGCAGCGCCTTCGGTATGAATCCGCTCTGCGGCGGCATTATCGGATCGACGATCGCCATGGGCGTCAAGCGCGGCATTTTCTCCAATGAGGCCGGCCAGGGTACCGGGGCCATCGTTTCCGCCGCGGCCGATGTCGAGCATCCAGCCCAGCAGGGCCTGGCGCAGGCCTTTTCGGTGTATGTGGATACGCTGCTGGTGTGTACGGCGACGGCGCTGATGATCCTGACTTCCGGGACCTACAATGTCTTTAGCGATACCGGGGAAATGCTGGTCGCGGGCGCTCCGGAGCTCGGCGCCAATTACGCCGGATTCACGCAGAGTGCGGTGGATTCCGTATTCCAGGGCTTCGGCAGCCAGTTCGTTGCCGTCGCCATGGTGTTCTTTGTCTTCAGCACCGTCATGGCCTATTATTTCTACGCAGAGACCTCCATCATGTACCTCTTCCGGGGCCGGAACGCCCGGCGCGAGCGTCTCTGCATCCGCCTGCTTCAGGCGGGGCTTCTCGCCGCGGTGATTTTCGGTGCCCTCCGCGAAGCGAATCTCGTCTGGATGCTCGGCGACATCGGCGTCGGCCTCATGGCCTGGTGCACCGTCATCGCCATCATCATCCTCTGCCCCAAAGCCATCCGCGCCCTTCGCGACTTCGAAAAGAAGAGGTAAAAGCTAATCCTTTACATCTCGTACTGTTTGACTACGCGGATGTAGTCGTAGTGAGCCTTTGAGCGGTTGGTGCCCTGTTCCGAGCCAATCAAGAGGTGATCGGATGCCGTAATATTATCGAAGTTGACTCCCAGATTATTACCGGCCAGGTTCACCGTTTGATCGGTAGCTCCACCTCCGACATTGTACACGAGCCCATCCTTATCCAATCTTAGCAGGTACGAACTGAAATCAAGCGTGTATTTAATCGTTCTGTAGTTGCTAGTAGTCGGATTCCAGCCAGCTATGTAGAGATTGGTAACCTTATCGGATTCATTGGCCGGATTCCTGTAGAATGCATGCAGCGTCTTCTTGGGCTCAGCATTTCCAGAGTAGAAACAGTCAGTCGCCACATTACCGATACCTATGCCGAGAATCTCGCCTTTATGCGGGGTTGCACCCACTCCGGCTATCAGCATTTCGATATAGGCACCCTTCGTAAAATCAAGATTGGTTGCCAGATCGGACCACTTAGACCCGTTAGGATTATAGTTATATCTCATAAGCTGCATGGACCACACCGGACTCTCGATGGTCGTACCGTCCGAGCAGGTCACTTGCACCTTATAATTTATATACGTCCCATTCGAAAGACCTGTAATGCCCAGGTCGTCCGTCGAGCCGACGGTCTGATTGCCTGTGGCAGCAGTCAAGGTATACTCATTCCATGCCCCGCCGTTCTTATTCCACATTAGTTTTGCAGAAGAGATGGAGTGAGCGTTCCCGACCAGACCCAGCGTAGACTTCACCGGGAAGGTCGTAGTATGACCAGGAACAATTTCCAGTTCGGCGTTCGCGTGCGAGCGCAAGGTCACCGGCTGATTGACGATGGTTTCAAAAGTACCGGCATTGACGGTCAGGCGGAGCGTCAGTGGCACAGGCTCAAAGTCACTTCCGGATATACCGAGAGTAGCAAGCGAAGGGATAGTGAGCGTTAGCGGACCGGAGCCCGGATTATACGTCTTGCCGGAAGGCTGCGTCAAAGTGAAGGTATGCAATAACGACTCACCGTCGTAGAGCTGTAACGAAGCCGAGGAAAGATTCAGGGTATTGGCCGCTGAGCTGAAATCGATCGTGACGTGGCTCAGGCTGTTGTCGTCCGGATAGATCGACGCATCCGCCGTCATCGTCCCCGTGACCGGATTACTCAGCGTCAGATTATGGCTTTCCGTGTGGGTCATGCCGTTCGAACTGGTGGCGGTAGCCTTCAGCGTATAGACCGCGCCGGGATCGAGCGAAGTGGGCAGGCCGGCGGCAGTAAGCTCAGCAAGGGTCGGAATATCCAGATGAACCGTTCCACTGTCGTAGACATTGGGATCTGCGAAACTGGTGGTATTGACAATCTGCGTTCCGCCAACCGGCGTAGTATTATAATACAGCTGCGCCGTAACGGAGGCCAGGGTCAGCGACGCCCCGTGGGCACGGAAGCCCAGTCTCACGTCGTTCTGATCACCCGGGTAAATCTTGTTATCCGTAGCATTGATCGTAAATACATCATTCTGCAGCGGATGCGATATGGAAACGGCCTTCTGGGTGGACTTGCTATAAGTTCCGGCCGTTACAGTTGCCTGGAGAGTGGCTGCCTTTCCGGACTCAAGGGCAGGTTCGTCAATGCCCGTCAGGGAAGCCAGCTCAGGAATAGGAAGATCGTCACCAGAGAGCGTGTACGTCTTGGTTGACGCACCCAGCGCTGGAACATCCAATGCGATCGTCTTGTCATCATAGAGAAGATTGAACGAAAGCGAAGTCAGATCCAGCGTCTCGGCCTTGGAACGAATCGACATCGTCGCATGGTTCGTGTCGCCCGGATAGATCTTATTGTTCGCAGCATCGACGGAAAGGGCCGTAACCACCTCCAGCGGATTATCCAGCGTAACGTTCTTTGTAAAGGTCCTGCTGGAGCCGCCCTTGTCCGTAACGGTCATCTCGAGGGTCGCGGCACGATGGGTCGGATCGATATGCTCCAGTAGCAGATTGAGCGTCCCATCACCCGTTCCCAGCGCCGGAATCGCGATACCAGGATGGGAAGGATTGTAAACCAGACTGCCCTCCGTTGCGGCCGGAATGGTCAGCGTCCGCTGCGCATTGTTGCCGTCTTTGTCCTTGTACTTGAGCTTCAGCGTCACCGTCTCCAGCGCGCAGGTATTTGCATTGGTGGAAGCGTGCAGGTTTATCGTCTGGGTGTCCGAAGGATAGAGCTCCGTGCCGTCATTCGGGAGCGTTATCGATCCCGTAAGCGGATTACCGAGAATAAACGGCTGCTCGAAAGTCTTGGACGCATAGGCGTTTCGGATCGTGATCTTGAACATCGTCTTCTTGCGAAGCTCCCCGTCATTCAGGTCAAGCTGAGCCTGGGTCAGACCCAGGGCCGAAATCGACGGGATGGAATAGGTCTGATTCGCCAGGAACTGCAGGCCGGAAGGTGTCTTTTCAATCGGAATGTCGCGTTCGTGATACGTGCCGTTGCCATCTGTATAACAGAACTTGAGCGACGCCGACACGAAGGTGGATCCGCTGGAATTGAAACTGAAGGTCAGCGGCGCATCGTCACCCGGGTAGAGTTCACCGCCAATCAGGATACCGCCTGTGATATCACCCGTACAGTCGATGTCACGGACACAGCGGGAGCGCTTCATCTTATTGACGGTAGAGTTATACGGTGTCACAACTCTTGCACAGCGGTTCTTCTTTGCACTGATTGTGTATGCCCAGCCCACTTTACTCTGCTCACGTCTCTCTGCCTTAGTCTGACCCTCGTTGTCATACTCAAATCCCTCCGTGTTGAGGCCATAGAATCCACGGTCAAAATAGGTTCGGGTCGGCATCCAGACATCTGTTGAATACAGTGTTCCAGCCGCATCCCGAAGGAAAAAAGATTCCGGCAGATACACGGACATCATCAGCATCTCTACCTGGCTGGGGAATCGGTATCCGGGCGGGCAGTACGGATTGAATCCCAGATCGTCAACAGCCCTGTTGACCTGCGCCAGATCCAGATCGTACGGATATGGATACTTGTCATAAGCATTACCTTCCGTGTCCAAAAGCAAGCGCTCATCTTCCCGGCTTTGGGTTTCAACCTGGAGGTATACGCAGTTGTTGATACTGTACTGGTCGCTATAAGGAAGATCCGACTCGGTATACTCGCGAAGGGACTTGGGGTTGATCCGATCGAAAGAGAAGGTATAATGCGTATTCGGATTGTCCACCACCGTCAGATCGTTATTCGGCTCCGGGGTGATTGTGAAATACCGCTCCGGCTCAATCTGATACGGCGCTCCGGTGATGTCAGTAGTGACTCCATCGACCTCATAGGTACCGATATTGCGAAGACAACGGACGCTCTCACCCTTGGCAGCCGCCACAATGCTTCCCCAACATTCGTCTGAAGCTTCCAAAGAATACTCCGTAGCACCACCGCCTTCCTCCGCCCAGCAGACTCGCTTTCCGGAACTGGACAGGATATGCGCCCGCCACTGATTCTTTTCCGGCTGGTAGATCCGCGCTTGGACAGACAGGGACTCATTACCGATCCACATACCGATCAGCTGGTTGGAGGCCGCCAGATACCAGCGGACCTCGTCGCGGTCGACCTTTCCGTCACCGTTGTTATCCCGGTTACGCGTCAGGCAGGACCATGCCATACCCCAATAATCTTCCCTGAGCTCCGGTGTACTGTTCTGGACAGCATAGTCCAGATACGTATCCCAGGTCTTTGTCTTGCTCTCAGAAGGTATTTCCGGACGCGTATAGTCTGTACCCGTATTGGTAGTAGAGGAATAGAAACTCCAGATATAGGCGGAGTTCAGCCGGCCATTTTCCTTGCCGACCATCGTAGTGAACGAGCCCGATCGTCCCGTCTTACCATCTGTATCCCCCGGCCAGTACGTCCAGCCTTCCTGGGATTTGGCTCTCATCTCATCCTTGTGCTCCGTACCCCAGAGAGAATGCAGGTCGGATGCATATATATTATATATGGTCTGGATGGACTGCTGGATGATGGAATGGCTGGAGAGGATTACGTCGCTGTGGCGGTCGCGGCTCTGCGCGGCATCCGAGAGAATGTGCATTTCACGCGGCTTGGCATTGACGAACATTCGCCACAGGTCCGGATTCAGCGGGGCTCCCGGATTGAGCGGATCGTGGTCGTAATAGTACTCATCTATGAAAGCCGTGAGGCGGATGACCGGTTTGAGGTCATCTTCCAGTTCCCGGCTATCGGCAACGAAATCACTGTCTCCGTAATCGTATTCCTGCTTCGTCTCATAGAAGAGATACTCGATCAGCTGTGTGATATCCATCAAATCGGGAACATCCCTGTTCGGGTCATAATTGCAAGGGACTCCGACAGCGACTTTGCTACCGGGCTTCCAGTCCGGGTCATAATGGGAATCCCCAGGATAAGCATGTCGCTTTTTCGAATAGGGCCGAACCAAGCCATCCGTATCCGAATTCCATGGCTCCGCATCAGGTTTAGGATCTCCTGCCGCGGAATAATCGGCTGGGACCTTCATATTGACACCGAATTTCACCCACTGGTAATCCAATCCGGTCGCATCATAGGAATAAACGCCTCCCGACTTACTGAGCCTCGGTCCTCCCTCGCTGAAAGGCGTCTTGACATACCAGGAGAACTTGTCCTGATCCAAATCGGGACGGTATACGAACTCGATCTCGTGATACTCATAGTGACAGTCCGCATTGATAATCTCCGTGTCGGTGAGAAGGATGAATCCTTCCTGGCCGGATTGCTGCTCCTCGTCATGCACCACCTCCGTGTAGATCTTTTTCGTATTATTGACGGTGATCGTGTAGGTATAGGAATTGCTGCGGAGCGTCTGATAATTGTTCAGCTTTTCCGTCCTGTCCTCATCACTGGAAGCGAAATCACCAAGATGTACGGTAAAGGTCGCATCGGAAGTCATCGCCTGCGTAATGTGCATGCCTTCCGGATCTTCTGCGCCGATATCCCGGATTCCGGCATCCGTAAGCGTCAGAATCAAGTCAAACTGGACATAGGTTCCGAAAGTCGGGGCATACAGCCAGTCTCCGTTTTCGACGAAATGGTCGCTGAAGGCTTCATTACCCGTCCCGTTCGGTCCTTTGTAGCCGGGATTGCCGCTATCGATCTTTTCGCGAAGCTCCCTCTGGTAATAGTTCGTCGCAGAGTTGTTGTTCGGTGCCTGCCGGTTCTCCAGCATATAGAAGGTAAAGATGTAATAAGTATCGTCTCCATCCTTTTCCGTACCTTCGAAATAATATTGCTGCGATTCGAAATGGCTGATCTCTCTCGGGGCGGCCCCGCCATCATAATCGCTATAGAGGTAGCAGCAGTCGGGCGTGTTCAACACCTGCCAGTAGACCGGGGTGACGGCGCTGATATTAGTACTGTTTACCTTGACACGGAATTTCACCTTCGCATCGACCGGTCTCAGTGTAACGGTATGATCGGAATACTCGGGCGTATCGGCGACAATGCTTCCCCAGCTCATTTCCCGCGTGTTGACATCCCGTTCTCCGGTCATCAGGAAAAGGTCCTTGCGGTTGACCACATCCTGCTTCAAACTGACCGTAATACCACGGAGCTCGTCGTAGGTGAGAACACTGTTCAGCCTGTCCAGCCCTTCCATCCCATCCAGATCCGTTACGGAATTATCCACGTTCGCGATGACGACCAATTTTGCGGCCGAACAGGTGATCGTAGACACTTTCACGGCGCCCTGGGTCTTCGTGACGGACTTGTCGATGTTCACGTTCTTGACATACCAGCACTCATTGTCGTCCGAATCAACTTCGGCCAGGGAAGCTGTCAAGTGATCATAGGAGAAATAACGACCGTATATCTTTTTGTAACTACCATCGACCAGATTGTTCTTGTCAAAGATCATCACATACAGGTCGTGGATACGGGATTCGTCCACCTCCGAAGAAGCAGCTCTTGTACTGACATCGACTTCATACATATCCGAACCACCGAACGGAATGACCAGTGTCACCGGAACGCCTTCCGGCAGACACAGGGGCTCGTCGAGGACCTCTGTTTCGACCACATCCCGGCTGCAGGCAAGCACCGAGAGCAACAGGATCAAATCCACCAGTATATATCGAAATAGCTTCTTCATTCTCTAATCAAATTCTACCGACGCATTATGTTCCGGAGCCCAGGTCGTCACCTCGAAGTTGAAGGAAACTGTAAGGCCCTTGCTGATTCGGGTGGTAACGGTCAGATGCTGGTTCCTTTCCAGTGCCGGAATATTCTGCGCCCTCCAGTTGGTAATGGGGAGATGATTATATGTATAGGTTTTCTTCTTGCCGTCGACATACTTATCCAGCGTAAACTGCAGGCAAAGCAGATAGGGCCCGGTACTCGGGAAGACGTACCAGTTGTACTCCTTGGATCCGTCTGCCGAGATGGGGATGTACATGGCGTCGTTACTATACTTCGCGCAAGGGTTCGCCAGCAGGTTGGCGGCCGTTCCAATAACGTCATCCTCGTGCGGGATCACCCACCCCTGGTCCGGATTGATGCCATGAACCGTATGCTTGTAATCGTACAGGTTCATCGGGTAGCCGGTATTGTTGATGATCTTCGCCGTCACCTTCGCCACGCAGCGGAGCAGCTCCAGATAGGCTTCTCCGTTCCCTCCGGCCGTAACCGTAAGGGAGGATTTTGCCGATACCGGGAGACGGCCGCCGGCTCTGAGCAGAACGCCGTCATCATATTTCTCACTATCGGGCAAGGCAGCATAGGTGTCTGATACGCCGTCCTCAGGATCGTCGTCATCCGCCTCATCTTCCGGCTCCCAGTCCGTGTTATTGCGGGTCTGGGCCTTGAATTTCAGCGCCTCTACCTGGGCAGCGGTCGTCAGGGATGTCAGATTGGAAATCGTATTCTCGCCATCAGTGGTCATTGGCCACAATCCGGCAGTATTGCCAAAGGCATAGACCGTATACTCCCAGTCCTCGCCCTTCCCGGCTATATTGAAACTGATGACGGCGTCGACCGTCGACTGACTGACCATACTCCCGGCGACGACGCCACCCCTTCCACTGTCCGGATAGGTCGCGACAATGTTTCCACGGGTGGGGCTCCCTTCCTGATTATCCGCGATCAGGATGACCAGATCTACAGGGACCAATTCCGCATTGGAATTGAAATAACCGCCCCACTGGAAATAGCCGCCGGCTCCGGACACCCAGTGGGAAGCCGTCTTCGACCAGATGGTCAGGCCGTCGAGGGTAACCATCCAGGGCGTGTCGGCATCCATAGAGGGGGTCGAAGTCGCAGGAGGGAGAATCGTAACGGCCAGCGGATTAGAAAGCAGGCCCTGGAACGTGACGTCGCCGAAATCCCAGGTGAGCACGACCGTAGCCCCGCCCAGTTCCTCATAGGTATACGTAATCTTATATATCCTGGAGACGCCGTCGGAGGGGTAGATGGTAACAGGGCCTTTGTCGGCAACACCTACCGTAAAAGCGGCGCCATCGGAGGGTTTGGATGTACCCGTACAGTTTTCCGTCGTCACGACGCCACCCTCCAGGATACAGAGTTTTTGCGTAGACCCATCCGTGCTGGATGCCCAGATCTTCATCGTTCCCGCTTCGGGCGCAATGAAATTCATATAATAGTCTGAGAAACCGCCGCCGTCTCCGGCCTGCGCATCACCCGGAATCGTCGCTCTCGTAACCTCGAGCTCTGCCGTCGAGAAATAGATCCGGACAAGGCCGTCACCGCCTGGCACCTCGACGCTTTCCTCCCGCGTACAGGAGGTCAGGACGAGCAGAAGCGCCGCCAGCAGGAAACCACAGTATGAAAGCCATTTTCTCATCATCTTATTCGCCTTCGGATCTTACTACATGAAGTACATAACTCACTTCAGCAGGGTTATACAACGAATCCCCGTCAAAGGATGCCATTATAGTAGTGTCGCCAGGGCCCACAAGAGTCAGGGTACCCGTATGCTCGCCGATCGTTGCAACGGAGGTATTCGAGGAAGAGAACGTAATCGGAGAGATCCCGTAAGGATTATATAAACCTATAGTAGGGTATGTGTACGTATAGGGTTCGCTCGCCCCTGAAATAGTTCCCGTGTCGCCAGCCTTTGAAGCGCCGGCAGTACCGCCTTCTGTCCAGAGAAGCCCCGGATCCCGCGCTTCAATCAGAAGGCCCGGCGTCTCTGCATCGACATCATCCCACTGCGTTGTAACGACTGTAACACGGACGGCGCCGTCGAGACGGATTACTACATTGTAGGTATACTTGATCCCCATATCCCATTCGTCAATGGACTCGGATTCTCCGTAACGGGCCCGCTTGACGTTCCGAAGTACGATGCGGGCATCTCTGGCAATGGCTTCACCCTCCGGCGTATAATTGATGTACAGATGGGGCAGTTTGTCCTCAAACGTCGCCATATCAGTCTCATACTCATCCATGCGCCCGGCATAGTTCGCCACATCAGGCTCCAGGGAACCGTCGATCGTAATGGAAAGGTCGGCCGGAATCAGAAGCGTATATGAATCCGGCGGAAGGGAACCGTCGTTTATCGCCAGGGTAGCTCCTGCATTATAGATGACCGTATCTGCGCTGGTGCGCTCTGTATTGATCCACGAGAACTCCGTCTCGTCGAGGGCGTTGATGGTCGCTTTGGCGTAGGCTTTCTGGATCAGGTTGTCGAAACGGATGCTGTTGATGGTAGCCGTCTTGCCGGATGATTCATTGGTCACCCCGACACGGACGGCGCAGAGCATGTGATGGAAGGTCAGCGGAACCCGTCTGGAGCGGGTATCGGCATTTGCACCGGAACGGCGAGTGCCCGCCATCAGCAGGTCGTAGTGGTCTTTCTTGATCGCGAAAGACTTCTGGATCGCCATCGCGCCGGGGATGTCTACGCCCGGACTGGCTTCCATCCGGTGTGCGTCTTTATCTGCCCGAATCTCGGCAATCTCCTCCGCAGTGAGTCCGGAAGGGTCCGGAACCGGATCGGGATAGAAGGCGGCGAGGAAATCATAATAATTGCTGACGCTGACCCAGTACCAGAAACTGGAAGGGGTATAGTTCCATTTGAGCGGCGTCGCGGGATCGCCGTCGTGATCGCTTGAGGTGACGAGCACACCGTCGTCGCCGAGAATGCGGATGTTGCTGCCTTCGCCGGTGCGGCGGGCGAAAGCACGGAACGTTTCGCCTGCTTTAAAAGCGGTACGATTGATGAAGGGCCAGTCGTCCGTTGTGGACCGGGTAGCATCGTCCCGCAGCAGGCTGACTCCGGCCTCGAACGAGATGGACCCGTCGCTCCCTTCTGTCTCCGAATCGGGTTCAGCGCTCCGGGTGCAGGCAACCGGAAGGAGCAGTGCCCCCGCCAGAGCGATCATCCATATTTTAACAACGTTCCGCATCATCTAGTCAACAATCTGAATGTATCCGTTAACATCTTCGCCAGGCCAGGGTGCGATGTCGACCGTCACCTCCGGATCGTCTGCCGTGCCGAATTCCAGCGCGGCGGTACGGATGACGACGGTATAGGTAACCATCTGGTTGATTCTCCATTCCGAAATGCCGGAATCATCGTCCGAGCCGATGGCCCTCTTGCTCTCGGACAGGTACGTATCTTCCGTCTCCTGGACTTCACCGCCTTCCGCTCTCCACCAGAAATGAATCCGCTGACGGTTTGCATGCCCGTACGGCCACAGATACTGCGGGATCATCAGGAAGATGTCGCTGGTTGCGACCGTTTGCGTATAGCCGAGCGTGACGGGGTTCGTCGCGATGCCCGTGCCCGAATCATACGAGGGATCGACCCCGCCGACGGTAATCTCGTAGGACATGGGCGTATCGACATTGAGCCAATGGAAAGTAGTAGTGCCCATTACATCCGCTCCGGGCGAAACAGGAGGGGTATAAGCGACCGTCAGGTCACCTTCGGTGGCGATATTTTCCAGCTTGGCGTCGAGAAGTTCTATCACCGTATCGTCCGGAACGTCACGCGACTTGACGAACTTGATCTGAACAAGGGTCAGCATATGGTGGAAGGTCAGATCCACCGTTCCGGGGTAAGGAGACGTCGTGTGGCCGTAAACCTGGTCGTTTGCGATATCCGAAACGCAGAAATCCACCATATTGTCGACGGCGATATCGCCTATTGCGTCGGTCTTGGCCACGAACGGGATCGAAGCGACCTTCCCGGCGGGAGGCGTCGAGAAATCGGGGGTCGAAATACCGTAGGTGGACGACGACTCGTCATAAGGGTAATAAGCGATGAACGAATAATCGTACGGCGTTGCTCCCTGCGGCCAGTACTGGTCCAGCGGCTCACGGAGTGCAGAAGTGTTATATGTGTTGTTGCCCCCTTGGTTGTCGTTGTTGACGAACTGGACTTTCAAGGCGGGATTGAAGAAGGATGGAACCCCCGGAGCATCACTCAGATAGGATGCACCGGTATTCCAGGCATACACATAGAAATAATCGTTCTCGTGGAGCTGGAGACTGCTGTTGCTGACGTAAGTTTCCCCCGCCCTTGTCGTTACCGACACCGGATTACAGTTAAAGAGAATCGGAGTCCGCGCGCCCAAAGAGGGCTCCACCGCCTCGTGCTTTTGGCACGAAACGGTTGCAAGAACCGCCACAAGAAGCGGAAGCAGAAGCCTATATGCGCGGATTGAGATCAATTGTTTACGTTAAAATAGCCGTTCTGTTCGTTGTCCCATCTTTCCACCGAGGCGGTGAACAGGAGGGGAACACCCGGAGATATATGTACGTTGTAGGTATAATGTTTTTCCTTTTCCCAGCGGGTATGGAGCCTGCCGAGGGGATAATAGCTTTCGTAGACGGCGGGAGCACCGGGGTCCGTCTTGAGCTTGAAGCTGTAAACCACGTGGAGGACAGGGGTGTTGGCGGCCGTGGACACCAGTCGCTGCGGCAGGGGCATGATCTGCCGCTCCGGGACGCCATGGATGTCTTTGGGCGGGTAGTCGAGGGCGACGCTGTGAGACAATTCCACGCCCGGATTGGCGTCTGTGGAGAAGACGGAGATATCACCTTTAGCACCGGACGGGGACAACCAGCGGGCACTCGAGAAGTCGGAGCCCTGGCTGAAAACCGCCGTAAAGTAGAGATCCTCGATAGATATGGACTTCAGATACATGTCGTATTCATCAGAAGGATCCACTTTCGTGACGGTGAAATCCACCCAGCACATGACGTGGTGGAACAGGAGTGTGACAATGGAGGGATCGCCGCCGCGGTAGGAAAGATCCTGTGCCAGTTCGGAAATGAGGAGGTCGCGGGAGGCGTCGGTCGTAAATTTGACATCGGGGATGCCGGGGACATCTGTCCCGTACAGATCGCTGTCGGAACCTCCGGCTTCACGAAGGACGAGATCGGAGCTATAATAAGGGCTGTAAGCCCAGAAGGTGAGGGTATTCTCCGCATTGTTGGGCCAATACTTGACCGGATCGTAGGTCCACATCCCTTTCACTTCGTTATAAGTGACTTCCTCATCGTACATAAAGTCGGGCGTACAGGTCAACGGGTTCCATTCGCCGTCGGAGACACCGATGACGCCGGGCTGGTAGAAGGCAAAGACACGGAAGGAGGTGGTGTCGGGAAGAGGGGCGGCGGCTCTGGTCTCGGCGATGCCGGTCGAGAAGCGAATGGGGGTATCCCCGGTCAGTTCGGTCCAGGGATCGTCGTCGACCGGAGCGGCAGGCACGACAGGTTCCTCCACCTTGCCGCAGGCGACGGCAAGGGCCGCCAGGAATGTCATTCCGAGCGAGCGAAGCGAGTCGAGGAATCTATGTGCTAACTTCTTTGTCATTCTATATTCGTCATTCACGGCCTTTCTTGCCGTCACCCCCGACCTGATCGGGGGTCTTGGTACCCAGGCGGGCGGTCAGGCCCGCCTGAATAAAAGAGAGAGACTAAGCACCTGCGATGTTGATCGGGAGGTTGACATCGACGTCGCTCTGGACATCCCAAGCCTCGACGGTAGCCTCAAGCTTGACGGAGGTCAGACCGAGGATGATCTTGATCGTGTAAGCCTTACCGGCCGCGAAACCGTCGGCGAAAGTGATGTCTTTGTAGATCACGTTCTGGACGCGGGAGAAACCTGCGGCAAGATTGGCATCAGCGGTGGTCACGTAGTAAGTAATCTTAACGCGGACCGTAGTGGAACCAGCCTTAGGAATGAGCGTGAAGAAAGAGTTGTCATTAACGAAGACATTCTTAGCGGTAGCAGTTACACCTTCAACAGTCTGGACCTCAGCACTGCCGCTGTCCTTGATGGTGGCGTTGAGGTCGTCACCGGTGATAACAAGCGTCGTCTGGGTACCAGAGGCGCTCTCCCAAAGCGGAGTATTCGCAGCCGTGTTGTTAAGATTCAGGACAGCGCTGGTCGAAACGGGAAGGTCGACAATGCGGACATCCTCGACGGTGACCTTGGTACCGTCAGCAAGCGTTCCACCGGCAGCAACCTGGTCGAAAGCGCCGACGATCTTGAAGGCAAGACGGGCGGTAGCGTGACGGAAGTGGAAGGGGATCTTCAGCGTGGTGTTCGGCTTGGTCAGGTTGACGAAAGGCATACCGGCAGCCACATTCACAGTAGCACCGTGAACATCCGTATAGCTGAAAGCACTGCCAGCGACAGCCCAGATCAGGTCGACGGCGTAGGAAGGATCGGTAGCAACGACATAGGTAACCTTCGGATCGGTGGTCGCATTGTTAGCCGACAAAGCGGTGATACCGGTAGTTTCCGCCGGGGTAAATGCACCTGTTGAAGCGGGAGCCACATAGGGACCATAGGCGAAGAAGGACAGTTTGTCAGCATTGGCGGGAGCCGTTGCAGCGTTGGTACCATCGTCAATGGTCTCGTTCGGCCAGTACTTGATGGGAGAATAGGTCCAGGAAGCACCGCTAACCTGGGTATTCCACATAAAGTTCGGACCAATCGTAGAAGAATAGTTAGCGCCATCGGAATAGGTGGCGAAAACACCGAAACCAGTGGTCTGGAGAGAGGTGGTAGAATTCGCACCGTCAGCGGTGATGGTACCAGCGGTACCCGCCTTGGTCGCGGTCTTGGGCACATAGACACCGAAGGTGACCGGAGTCTGCTCGGTAGTCTTGTGGTCAATCTCGTTCTTGGAGCATCCCGCTGCAAGGACGATAGCTGCAAAAGCAGCGATAATCATGGTTTTTTTCATAAGAAAAAAGTTAAAAAGTTAAAAAATAAATAATTGATAATATGTTGTTTAACATTACATTCCAACTTCAAGGGTTCCGCCATCATCCCAATCTTGCACCGTGGCGTCAAATCCGCTGCTCTCATCAGCCGGCTGGACATCCGGCGGATGGATGGCCGGGGTCTCCACGCTGCCCAGTATCAGGCGGTAGAGGGAGCGGTAGCCCGTCGAGGGTATGCCGGGCGCGATCTTGTCACCGACGTTGAACACGTAGTTCTCGACAGTCTGGTTGTCTATCAGCAGCGCCGCCACGTTGAGCGTCGAATCTCGCTGGGGGCTCGGCATCTCGCCGTTCGGGAAGCCGAAAGTCGTGATAATGCCGTCGACATGGCCCACCCGGGTAAACGGATCGTCCATCGAGAGGCTCCACTGGGTGATGAACTGGGTGCCCTCTTCCGGGCCTGTCCGGTCCTCGGTGAGGAGATAGTTCCGGGCCATGCCCGAAGTACTGGCCCGCACCGAATGGAGCACGTCGGCATTGTTCGAATAGATCGTCACCCAATACTGCGAAACGATGTTCCTCGGGTGGACGGGCACGCGGATCGTATAGTAGTTGACCATGGTCTCGGCCTTGGTCAGCTCAGGGTCATAGGAGCGCTGGGAGGCTTCCAGCTGGCGCTGGCGCATCCGCAGCTGATAGTTATAGTGCTGGTAATTCTCGACCATGTCCTCGGTGACCTCGAACTCTTCGGACACGCCGGCCGCCATGGGCTCCGGGTTACCGATCAGCACCTCGTCGTCCGCCTTGGTGTACCACTTGCTGCGGGTCTCCAGGACGCTGACGAACGCTTTCTCGAAATCGGTCATGTCGTTGAACTCCATCTGGCTGTATTCCTCGGGGCTCTGGGTAATCATGAAGAGCTTGTAGCGGCCCGGTTCGAGCTGGACGGCGCAGGAGTCGACGTTGGCAGAGGTCTCCGAACGGAAGAACTTGCCGTCGCGGAAGAAATACATCGTCACGCCGCTGGGCTTGATGCCGTCGGGATAGACTTCCACCTGCCAGATCACCTTGACAATGACCTTGAGGCCGGGCTCTTCGACATAGTAGAGCGGACGGCGCTCGCAGGAAAGGACGAGCGTCGTGAGCGCCAGGGCCGCAAGGATGAGGATATGCATCAGAGCCTTTCTCATTTTGCAGCCCTCCGTTTTTTGGCGGTGAAAATGTACTTGACGCTGATGCCGGCCTTCGTGGGACCAAACCAGGTATAGCGGCCGTTGTACTTGTAGAGCAGCCTGCTGTCGTCGGTGTTGCCCTCGTAGTAGCGGTAGTGGGTGCCCATCCAGCCGATGGCGCCGAAAGCGTCGAGACGCCACTTCGGACCGAGCTCCCAGGCATAGCCGTACTCCAGGCCGACGGTCTGGAATTCGCCCTGGTAACCGGTGTGGCGGGGCTCGATGTCATAATAACCGGCGCCGAAATCGAGGCCGACGAAATGGCCCTTGAGGACATCCATCGGGACGCTGAGGTCGCGGCGGCTGAGCCAGTAGCGGACGCCGAGGTCGGCCTTCAGCATCTCCCAGGCATGGCGGTTATTCGGGGTGACCCACCAGGGGAAGGTGTATTCGCCGAGAACGCTCCAATGATGGCCCAGAGGCAGTTCTACGGCCACATTCGGGGTGATCGCGAGGTCGTGGAGAACGTTCGTGGAGACCGCGAAAAGGGGCACTCTAATAGCGACCGAATCCTCAGAGAGCAGCGCTTCTGAGGATAGGTTGTCGGTTTCTTGCGGATTTGTCTGGTCTGTTTCTGGTACTTGCGGAGCCTCGGGAGATTCGGGGACCTGGGTGATGGCCTGCTCCGAGGTGGTGTCCGTCTCCGTCTTTATGGGAGGGGCACCGGAGGAAGTGTCGCCGCCACTGACATCAACGGGCGGCTCCGGATGATCCTCCTGCGCCGTCGAAGGCTGCGGGGCCTCCACGTCCTTGTAGTGGATCGTGACGGCGAGGCAGCGGAGATAGCGGAAATGCCGGTCGAGGATGTAGCGATAGAGCTCGCCGACATTCGGGTCAGCGCCCAGACGGTTTTTGAGGCGCCACTCCTTCGTGTCGGGACCGACGCTGTCGTCATCGATGATGGCAAGGATCTTTTCGCGGGAAGCGTCCGCGATACGGGAATCGGCGAGAATCCGCTCCCGGAAAGGCGCCCAGGCCTCACCGCCGGCTTCGACCGTAATCAGCGGGGCATATTCGGCAAGATGCTCTTCCACGAGCGGGCGCAGCGCCTCCGCGCGTGCGCGAGAAAGCGTCATATTGCGCGTGAGAGAGCCTTCCGGCGACGCGTACGCGACGACGTCGACGGAAGCGATGCGCTCAGGACCCGCCTCGCGAAGGATCGCCTCGAGCGAAGCCACCATCTCCTGGTTCTCCAGGTAAGAGGCCTCGTAGTCGCTGCGGTCACAGCGGAAGTAGATCCACGCATAGTCCTCTTTGCCACCGTCCTTGTCGAAAAGAACGGTCGCACCGAGAACGAGCGAGATGAGCGTTTCCAGAATCATTCCTATTTCCTTGCATGAACCCCCAATAGGGGTTCGAATCGCAAAGATAGAAAATAATCCTTACCCCCCCAATTTTTGATTAATTTTTTTAATATTTCCGCTTACAATTGCGCAATTGGTCCTATTCGCTGCGCAAAATGGGCAATAAATGCATTTAACACACCTGCGTGGCGCATTCAGATTCGGCTCCCTCGCTGAAAAAAGACGGGGAGGCTTCGTGTTTCGGGCTGTTTCGATTTAAATTTGTAATCGTATCTCATTTTTTACTTGTGATTTATAAGCAAATTGCATTCAACTCAGCCGATTTCAGCCTTATATTATATAAATTGTGTAAAAAATGAAAGCTGCCAGAGCGGCAGCTTTCTACAGTCCAATGCCCCTGGGGCGAAGCGCCCGAAAACGGGATCAGAGATTCGGATTCTCCTTCGTCCAGGCGGCGGTCTCAGGGATGATGCCGAGGCTGATGATCTCTTCGCGCATCTTGACAAGATGCTCGTAGGAAGCCTTGAGGGCAGCCATCTCCTCGGGAGTGCCTTCGGGCGTGGTGTAATGGCATCCGGTGGCGTCGATTACCGTCGGCATCGCCATCATGACATGGGCGTATTCCGGGGTGTTGACATAGGTGCCGGCAGGCCAGGTGAAGGGCTCTCCGCCCATCGCGGCCTCGATCATCTTCACTGCCTGATAGGCCGGGCTCTGGAAGGAGCTGCGACCACGCAGTTTGATGATATTGCTGCCGCCCTGGATGGTGTTCTGCTTGATTTCGGCAAAACGCCCGGCGGACAGGCCCAGCTCGGAAAGAGGCTTGCCGTCGACAAGGACCTTCGAGGCGAAAACCGCCATGGCCTCGCCGTGGCCGCCATAGGTATGGGCGCCGGTGACCTTCCACTGCGGTACGCCGAACTCGAGGGCGAGAGCCTCCTGGAGACGGGTGCTGTCAAGGGCGGCGAGAGAGGTCATCTGGGAAGGCTTCAAACCACTGTGGATCAGCGCGGTAAGAGCTGTCACGTCAGCGGGGTTGAAGATCACCACGACAAACTTGGCGTCGGGGCAGTACTTCTCGATATTGTCACCGAATTCGGCGGCGATCTGGCAGTTGCCCTTGAGCAGGTCCTCGCGGGTCATGCCCTCTTTGCGCGGGGCGCCGCCGGAAGAGATGATATACTTCGCATCCTTGAAGGCGACGGCCGGGTCGACGGTCCATGTGATGTTGACGCCCGGGAAGGCGCAGTGGTCCATTTCGGCGACGACGCCGCGCAGGCCCGGCTCATAGATGTCATACAGACAGATATTCGGGGTCAGGCCGAGCATGGCGGCCGACTGGGCCATGTTGGAACCGATCATGCCGGCTGCACCGACGATGAGAAGTTTTTCTTCAGAAAGGAATTTCATGATATGCGAAATGTTATAATTTTCGTTTTGAGCGTGCAAAGATAGCAAATAATGTCGATTGGGCGTATGGGTTTTCCAAAAAATCACTATCTTTGCAGCGAAAATTGTAATGAAAGGTATGGAGCCTCCCAGTTCTGCCTTAGCAGGCCAACAACTGATCCCGGTCGCCGCGTCGGACGACCCTTTATCGTGCATTGACATACGAGCGTGAGGTACCTCCCGGAGCCCTGTTCGGCTCCCGGGCGCCTGTCTGTATCCTTCATTCGAACCAATTGATAGATGGCACTTTATTTAAAAAAGAAACTCGACAACAAAGCAGAAATCGGTGTTTGGCAGATCACCGAGACCGAAGAGGAACTCAAAGCCCTGAGCGCCACCCCTTCGGACGAGATGGAAGAAATCTCCTTTATCCGGAGCGAATCGCAGCGCAAGCAGCGCCTCGCCGTCCGGGCCCTCCTCAACGTACTCTTCGAGGAGAAGGTATACCTGAGCCACCACGACAACGGCAAGCCCTATATTGAGAATGACGCCACCAACATCAGCATCACGCACACCGAAAAATATGTGGCGGTGATTCTCCACCCGACCGAAGATGTCGGCATCGACATCGAGTCGCTCGACCGCGATTTCACGGCCGTCGAAAAGAAGGCCCTCTCCGAAGACGAAATCGACGACCTCGACGACGAAAAGCGGAACGAGCAGCTCGCCATCTACTGGTGCGCCAAGGAAGCCATTTTCAAGCTTGTATCCATCTACAACGTTGATTTTGCCGAGCAGATCGAGATCGAGCACTTCCGTCCCAAGGGCGAAGGCGAGCTCGAAGCGACCTTCATCGACAAGGACGAATACGAGGAGGAATACGACCTCGAATACATGACCTTCGACCGCCACGTCCTGGTGTGGGTTGTGGGCTGATGTTGATAAGTCGGCCACGTTATAACAGTTTTGTTTTATATTAGAATTATTCTAATTTAAATATCCTTATTATTTCCTGTTAATCAAATAATTAACAGGATTTTTTGTGCTTTGTTTATAACTTTTCCGGGGCGCGGGCGTATCATATCCGCGCCTTTTGTTATATCTTTGCCCTCGCGTCTCTGCCAGAATGGAGCAGAGCATACCCAAGCAAACCTAACCACTCATTCAACGCAATGATTCAATACGTAGTCAAGCGCGACGGCCGCCGCGTCGAATTCAACAACCAGAAGATTGTCGCGGCAATACTCAAGGCCATGGCCGTCACCGAGGCAGGCGAAGACATCGTCCTTGCCGCCCAGATCGCCGATAAGATTTCCAAACAGGACTGCTCCGAGATGAGCGTCGAGCAGATCCAGGACTGTGTCGAGAACGAACTGATGAACAGTCCCCGCCAGGAAGTCGCCAAGAAGTATATCGCCTATCGCAACAAGAGGAGCCTGGCCCGCAAAGCCAAATCGACCGAGATTTTCCAGACCATCATCGAGGCGCAGGTCAACGACGTGACCCGTGAGAATGCCAATATGAACGCCGACACCCCGGCGGGCATGATGATGAAATTCGCCTCCGAGTCGACCAAGCCCTTCGTCGACGAGTGCCTCCTCTCCGACGACGTTCGCCAGGCTGTGGAGAAGAACTATATCCATATCCACGACAAGGATTACTATCCCACTAAGTCGCTGACCTGTATCCAGCACCCTCTCGACCTGATTCTCGAGCACGGCCTCAAGGCCGGCCACGGCGAATCGCGTCCCGCCAAGCGGATCGAGACGGCGAGCGTTCTCGCCTGCATCTCGATGGAGACCGTCCAGAACGAAATGCATGGCGGCCAGGCGATTCCGGCCTTCGACTTCTATCTCGCCCCCTATGTCCGCAAGACCTTCGAAGAGGAGGTGGACAAGGCTTCCGAGCTCGCCTGCGAAGACTACTCCGAGCTGAAGTCGATCAAACTCGACGACTATATCCGCCGCGACCTCGCAGGCCTGCGCGGAAAGGAGCGCGCCCTCCAACACGCCATCAACCAGACGGTCGGCAGGACCCACCAGGCGATGGAGGCATTCGTCCATAACATGAATACGATCCACAGCCGCGGCGGCAACCAGGTGGTCTTCTCGTCCATCAATTACGGTACCGACACCTCCGCCGAAGGCCGTTGCATCATACGCGAAATCCTCAACACGACCTACCTCGGCGTCGGCAACGGCTCGACCGCCATCTTCCCGATCCAGATCTGGAAGAAAAAACGCGGCGTCAGCTACCTGCCGGAGGATCCGAACTACGACCTCTATAAATTCGCGTGCAAGGTAAGCGCCCGCCGCTTCTTCCCGAATTTCCTCAACCTCGACGCCACCTACAACCAGGACGACGCCTGGAAGGCCGACGACCCGCGCCGCTTCGAGCACGAAGTCGCCACGATGGGCTGCCGCACGCGTGTGTACGGCAATAAATTCGGTCCGAAGACCTCCATCGGCCGCGGCAACCTGAGTTTTACGACCATCAACCTCGTCAAGCTCGGCATCGAAGCGATGCAGGCCTCAGAAGATCGCGACGAACGTCTCCGCATCTTCTTCGAGAAGCTCGACTGGGCCCTCGACATCGCCGCCCGTCAGCTCAACGACCGCTATGAGTTCCAGAAAACCGCGCTCAAGAAGCAGTTCCCGCTGCTGATGAGCGGCCTGTGGCTCGGCAGCGCCAAGCTCGACGAGAACGACCCCGTCGAATCCGTCCTCAACCAGGGCACCCTGTCGATCGGCTTCATCGGCCTCGCCGAATGCCTGATCGCGCTCGTCGGCAAGCACCACGGCGAAAGCCCCGAAGCGCAGGAGCTGGGACTTCGGATCGTGGAGCATATGGCCGGGCGGATCAATGGTTTCGCCGAGACCTACCAGCACAACTTCACCTGCCTCGCCACCCCGGCGGAAGGTCTCTCCGGCAAGTTCACCAAGCGCGACAAGAAGACCTTCGGCGTCATCCCCGGCGTCACGGACAAGGATTACTACACCAACTCCAGCCATATTCCGGTCTACTATCACTGCACCCCGGAGCACAAGGCCAAGATCGAAGGCCCGTACCACAAGTACGAAAACGCCGGCCACATCTTCTATGTCGAGATCGACGGCGACGCCACGCACAATCCGGAGGCCATCATGCGCATCGTCGACCTGATGGACAAGTACGACATCGGCTACGGCTCGGTCAACCACAACCGCAACCGCTGCCTCGACTGCGGCTACGAGAGCGCCGAGGAGAATCTCGTCGAGTGCCCCCACTGCCACGGCCACCACATCGACACGCTCCAGCGCATCACCGGCTACCTCGTCGGCACGACGAACCGCTGGAACTCCGGCAAGCTCGCCGAGCTCCACGACCGCGTGGTGCATAAGTAGTTATTGGCGGCAAAGTCTTCCAGACGGCTGCGGAAATTATTTTTCGTGCAGCAGCTTGAAAACCTGTCATTTCGAGCGAGCGAAGCGAGTCGAGAAATCTATTATGCGCATTAGGGTACTCAATATCCTGGAGCAGACAATGGCCGACGGACCCGGGTTCCGGACGGCCATTTACTGTGCGGGGTGTAAGCATGCCTGTCGCGGCTGCCACAATCCGCAGTCGTGGGATTTCAATGCGGGGCGGTGGATGGAAGTGGATGAACTACTGGATGTTATCAAGGCCGACACGATGTCCGATGTGACCTTTTCCGGCGGCGATCCTTTTTATCAGGCGGACGCATTTACGGAGCTCGCGCGGCGCATCAAGGAGGAGACCTCCAAGACGATCTGGTGCTGGACGGGATTTACTTTGGAAGAGATCCAGGCGGATCCTTCGCTCGCAAAGATGCTGCCCTACCTCGATGTTCTCGTCGACGGGCCATTTATCCTAGAACAGCGGGACACGACCCTGCTATTTCGCGGCAGTCCCAACCAGCGGATCATCTATCTCCACGGTACTCCCCCTCCCGACGATATTCCCGGCGCCGTCCCTCTGGTTCCTCTAAAGTAGTATTGGCGGCAACGTCATCTATAACGGGAATTGGTGGCAAAGTCTTCCAGACAGCTTGGAAAATTATTTTTCGTGCAGCAGCTCGAAAAACCAATTTCCTCCGCCTTGTTTGCCGCCGAATTCGTCATTCCACGGCTTGACCAGCGCCTGCGGCAGTATAACGTCATTCCACGGCTTGACCGGCGCCTGCGGCAATCTAACGTCATTCCACGGCTTGACCGTGGAATCTCTAATCATTCAAGTGCATCAGGGACTTTACCGGAGCGAGGGCTTCGAGCTTCTCGCGGCCGCCGAGGCCGTCGATTTCGACGAGGAAAACGAAGTCCGTCACCTCGATGCGGCACTCGCGGCCTTTCACTGAAACAACCGTGCGGTTGAGCCCCTCGGCGACGGCGAAGGCCGTACCGCCGGTAGCGAGAATATCGTCGAACAGCGTCACCCGGATCACACCGTCATCGTCCACCTTGCCGGCGGCGACATCGGAAGGTCGGAAATAAAGCTTGTCCGGGCCATACTCCTTCATAAACTCCACACCGACAAGGTCTCCTTCGGCGAAGGGGAGCTTTCCGCTCTTGCGGACGGGGATGACGTTTTCGATCTGAGGGCACTCCGTCAGCATCGGAGCGGCAAAGAGGAAGCCGCGCGCCTCAGGGGCTGCGACATTCGGAGCAGCGCACTGGGCGGCAAGGTCGTGGATCAGATTGCGAAACAGGGCTTTATCCTGCATCAGGGGGATGATGTCGACGAAATTGATGCCGGCTTTCGGGAACCCCGGATAGAACTTCAGATGCTCTTCGTACATACGTGTAGTATTAGGAGACAAAGATACTAATAATGATATCATAATCCAAATTCTAATATTACGGTGCGACGATGGTTTGGCGGTCGAGGAAACGGTAGGAGGCAGCCTCTGCGATATGGGTGGGAAGGATGTCCGGCGAGGCGGCAAGGTCGGCGATGGTGCGGGCTATTTTGATGATCCGGGTATAGGCGCGGGCGGAGAGACCCATCCTGTCGATGAGCTTTTCCATCAGCTCGTTGCAGGCGGGACTCAAGGGGCAGAACTGCTCCAGGAGTGCGGCGCCCATCTCGGCGTTCGTAAAAACACCCGTGCCGGCAAGCCGCCGGATCTGGATTTCGCGGGCGGCACTCACCCGCTCTGCAACGGCCTCGGATGGCTCCCCCTTGACGCGCCGCACCAGCCGGGCCGTATCGACCGGATGGAGCCAGAGATGGATGTCGATACGGTCCATGATGGGGCCGGACAGGCGTGAGAGGTAGGCCTCCCGCTGACCGACCGTGCAGATGCAGCGCTCGCCTTCGCCATAATAGCCGCAGGGGCAGGGGTTTGAGGCCGCCACGAGCATGAACGAGGCCGGATATTCGATCTTCGCCTTGAGCCGGGAGATCACCACCCGGCGGTCCTCAATCGGCCCCCGGAGCGATTCCAGCACCCTTTTTGGCATCTCGCACATCTCGTCGAGAAAGAGGATGCCGTTCTGTGCCAGGGAGACTTCCCCGGGCATGATGTTGTCGCCCGAGCCGCCGCCGATGATGGCCGGAAGCGAAGCCGTGCCGTGGGGGGCTCGGAAGGGTCGTGTCCGCATGAGTCCGAAACGCGCCCCTCGCTTGCCGGCGACCGAATAGATTTTGCTCGTCAGGAGCGCCTCCTGCAGGTCCATTTCCGGCAGAATCCCCGGCAGGGCCTTCGCCAGCGAGCTTTTTCCACTGCCAGGCGCTCCGATCATGATAACGTTGTGCCCGCCGGCCGCGGCGATTTCCAGACCCCGCTTGGCGCCGTCCTGTCCGATAATGTCGGCAAAATCCACGGCCGGGAGAGGCTTTTCCCGCCCCCGGGCAGCCAGAGAGCGGTATTCGGGGCACTCCCAGATCCGGTAGCGCTCGCATCCTTCCGCCCCTGTCAGAATTTCCAGCACCTCCCCGAGCGTATGGACCCCATAGATGTCGGTCCCATGCTCGTCCGCCGCCTCAAGGGCCGACTGGAGCGGCAGGATGCAGCCCCGGAGGCCACTGCGAACCGCCAGCTCCGACACCGGCAGCGCCCCGGGTACAGCCCGGATGCTGCCGTCCAGCCCAAGCTCGCCGAGCACCAGGAAGTCCCCCAGGCCGGGCAGGTCCATCTGGCCCGTTGCGGCAATGATGCCGATGGCGATAGGTAGGTCGTAACCGCTGCCGCTTTTTTGGAGGTCGGCCGGCGCCAGATTGATAATTGCTATTTGGTCAGTTTACCACTTTCACTTGTTGCAGGTAAACTGAAAGATTATTCACAAATAAACTTTCACTTTACCAGTTGAAAAATAATAGCTATCTTTGTGTGGTTTAAATAATTGTCACCACATATGAAACAGGCTGCTATATACTTGAGAGTTTCTACTGACCAACAGGATTATGGTAGGCAGAAGAAAGAGTTGTTGGCTTACTGTAAAAGGAACCAACTGAAGGTAAAGCATATATTTGAAGAGAAGGAATCAGGCAGAAAGGATGATAGGCCAGAGTTTCAGAAGCTGTGTACATTAACAAAGGATGATATACAGGTGGTTGTTGTCTGGGAAATATCCAGATTGTCCAGAAAGGCATATATGATACTGAAAGTGGCTGAGGATTTTGCACAAAAAGGAATATCAATATATGCACTAAAAGAGAACCTGATGACCCTGGAAGATGATGGTAGTTGGAATAGTACTGCAAAATTGGTTCTGGGTCTATTTGCAAGTATGGCCCAGACAGAGTTGGAGACATTGAGGGACAGAAGTTTGTCAGGAAAGAAGAATAAAATCCTGTCTGGAGAGATGGATTACACCTTCAAGCCCCCTTATGGTTACAGCAGAAAAAATGGGAAACTGGTTATAAAAGAAGATGAAGCAGAGCAGGTGAGAAGGATGTTTGATTTGTATGTGAATGGAAACAAGAGTACCAGGCAATTAGCAATAGCCTATGGGTGGACACAAAACAGGGTGAGTTATACCTTGAAGAACCCAGTTTATATGGGGAAAGTCAAGTACAAGTATGATCCAAGCACTATTCTTCATGTCCCAGCAATTATCACTGAAGAACTCTATTATGTAACACAGGATATTTTGAAGAATAGAAGGGGCAACCAACTAACACAAGACCAAAGGTATGATAATAGGCTAAGGGGGAAAATCTATTGTGGCTTGTGTGGGAGCAAAATGTATTACTCAAAAGATAGGAGAGTAAGCATCTATACTTGCAAAACAAATACACATAAAGAGCAGTATATGTATTGCAGCACCAGAATTGCAAAGCACAAGGTTGATGAGGTGTTGAATATACTATTGAGAAGAAGACTGGCAGAGAGTAATGTGGATAATAATAAGGAAAAGCTTGTTAAGGAGCTGACTGTCAAGAAACACAGTATAGAGAAAATACAAGAGCAGCAGAAGGAATTACATATCAAGCTAACTGAAATAGAGAAGAAGATTAGAACTCTGATTGATGCTGGTTTTGATGTGAAAGATGAACAGGCTATTAGACAGAAGCTAAGCAAAGAACTGGACAACCTGGATGAAAGTAAAAGCAAAGAGTTGAAGGATATTGAAACACTGACCAGATCACTGAATGACATTGAGTGTATGAGCTATGAAGACATTGTGAAGGATAGTGGTTTAAGAGATAGGGTCATAGGTGATATGGTTGATAATATAACTGTCTATTACCTAACTACTGGACACTATTTGCAAATAAGATTGATTGGAGATGACCAGGTGTATGGTTGCTACATTAAGAAGCAGAAGCTATATCCTGGTGAAGACACACAGATAGAGTATATAACAGTAGAGGGGATGGTTATTGATGGAGAAATACATTGGTTAAACAAAGAAATAACCTATGACAGGGAGAACAAAGTGTTTAGGTATGCTGTAGATAATCAACTTGTAGCCATGAAAAGAAGGCTTCTGCTATACAATGTGTTTGAGAAATACTGTGGGATAGGATTGGAGAGGCTTGATATTGAATTGGTGTCATCTATTGTAAAACAGCAGATGACACCAGACACAAATAATTAAGTTGGATCTGGATTAGGTGGTGATGACTGTTGGAGCCTCTCCTAAAGGAGTGCCTGGTGTCCCAATGGACAAGAATGGGCATCTACAGCCCAAACCTCTTCTTTATTCTCATTACTGTTGAAATGCTGGTATGGTTGTCCCTAGCTATGGCTCTAATAGTCTTTATGTAGTAGGTGAGGTCCTGGATGACATTGTAATACTTAATGTATGCCTCATCCATGGTCATTCTTGGTCTTCCTGTTCTATTCATAACTATTTCAGATACATTGATTTAAGTTTTCTCAAAGTGTTGATTGAAGTCCCTGTCAGGCTCTGGCAGTCCCTCAGGGAGACCCCCTTCTTCAAGAGGGAGATTTCCTTGGCATATTCTTCAGCATAGTTGGTCTTCCTGTACCCAACTTTTCTTCCAACCACTTTCTCACCTGGGTGCTGTGCCCTGAGGTTGTCATACCCATTCTTCATTCTTGCCCTGATCAGGTCTCTTTCCATAGAATTGAACTGGGACATTATTCCCAATACCAGGCTTGCAATGGGATTCACCTTCCCATCAGGGAGGAGGGTTTCCAATCCATTCTGTAAGATGAAGACAGAGACACCCTTCTCATTCAGCTTCTCTATGATGGAGAGGAAGTCCAATGCTCTCCTTGAAAGCCTGCTGCACTCAAAGACCAGTATCTTCTTAACCTGGTTCTGCTCTACATCTTCAAGGAGTTCCTTCAAGGCTTCCCTTTCAGCCACCTTCTTGGCTCCACTGATTTTTTCTGTGTATTCCTTGACCACCTGGTAGTGGTGTTCCTTGGCATAGGCTCTCAAAGAGGTTAGCTGGTGGGTGAAGTCCTGCTGGGAGGTGCTGACCCTGGCATAGATGCATACTTTTGTAGGTTCTTCCATACCTTTTAATCTTTTAAGTTTCTTTGATAGTGGGGAAAGGGTGTGTCAAAACTGTTTCATAAGATTATTTTGATACTTTTCCCCATTTGGGTTATTCTGATACTTTTGGATCCTTCATTGGTTTCTCTGAAAGGGTTTGGAGAAGGTGGTCTGCAAGTTCCACTGCTCCTGCTGCCCAGTAAGTCCCAGGGATGAGGTTATGGTGGTAGTTTGCACTAATACCTCCAAGGATTATGGCTGCTGCCCAGAATCTTTTCTCTTCTCTGTCCATAGGTGGTGGTGTTTAGTGTTTCTCTTCAATGAGGTATTCTTCACATTCCTCAAGACCAAAGAAGTCAATGAGGTATTCCTTTGTAACTGGCTCAGGGCTGGTGTAGGAAGTTTGTGACCATGCTCTACCAGGCTCCTTGTACTTGATGATGTAGGTGTAGTTTGTCATATCTGTCAGTTTTTGAACACACTTATAATGATACAGCTATCACGCCGAAACTTGGCCATAATCAATTATTTAGACATAAAAAGTCAAACTGTCAGATGGGGATTGCGACTGCTGTCGCAGTCGCAATCCCACTGTGTTCAAAAACTCCTTCCCCTTGTTTCACAAATCCATGGATTTTTTGTTATATTTAATATAAAGGGATTGATTATGAGAGATTTAGGTAATAATAAGAAGACCAGTAATATCAACTGGGATGACAAAAAAGAGTGGGTCTACAAGAGAAAAGAACTATTTGGGAGGATAATGACCTCCAAAGACCTTCCTGACATCTGTAAGAAGAGAGTTTCTGATTACCCCAAGGGGTTATGGGAAACTCCAAAGACCTTTGTAGAAGGATATGCATACAATGATGGAACCTGGTTAAGATACAACACCTTCAGGGTAAAGGGTGGTAAACTCCAAAACAAGGTATACTGTAAGACCAAGAAGGATGTTATTGAGCATCTGTACAGTTATATGTGTTTTCTTAAGAAGATTGGGATATACTGTCCAATGGAAATATGGTATTTTGCAATATGTCATATCATTTGGAAACTAACATTCCAAAAGGATATGTTCAAACCAAACAACACCAATCTGACCAAGATAGAAAAACTTGCAAAGACTGTCCAGAGGAATGATGTCATCTGTGACAGGGTGGATACCAGACAATATTGTATGGATCCCAAACTAAAGAAAGGTAAGACCACAAGTCAAGTGGTGGGACTTCAAAGGAAGAAGGATAAGGAGGTCAGATGGAAGAAGATGGCAGAACTCTATGACTCCACACTAACCAATAAGGAGAACCTTGATAAAATGAGAGTCAATGGACTTGACATAAGTGAATCAACACTCCATAGATGGAAGAGGGGGTGTCATATGGTTTCTGATGACCAGATTATGTCAGATAACAGTCATTGATTATCAGTAGGTTAAGGGGTGTCAAATGGTGCTATAGTATTATAAATATACTTATTGTAGTTCATTACATTCACTACAAGTCAATGAAAGAAAAAGAGAAAAGAGGGTAAGTCCAGGCTTCACCTGGAAGTGAAATCCTTCAAGCTTGCAGCTTATCAGGATTTCCCTTTGGGGTAAGGAGGTAAGGCACAGTAAGGATAGTGTGTTTTTATAGGAGATAGGTAAGAGGTAAGGGACTATTATTAGAATAAATAACTTATGACAACAGAAGAAATAAACCAATCCTACCAGGACTTCCAGGATGAACTTGCTACCAGGGAACTTCACTTGAAGCTCCTTCCTACCTTCAAGGATGAGTCATTGGATGAACTGCTCAATCTACTTAATGAGTTAAAGGGAAACACTCCTATCCTTATTGAAGACACACAGCCTTATTCCCAAAACACCAGTGATAAAAATGACATAAATATCTTATAATCAAACAATAAGAGTATTATGGAAGTAACAGTTATTAGATTATCAAGGCCACTTTTACTGGCAAATGACAAATACAAGGAGGACTACACCTACCAGACTATCTATGGGTTTATCATAAAGCAGCCCATCCAGGAAGTAAATCTCAATAGGGCTGAAGAGTATGTTGGATACCTGGCTGGTCTACACAGGGTCTTTTCTGGGTCAGATGACTTCACTATCACCTGGGAGGCAAGAGGGGTACCTGACTGGATGGACAAGAAGGGTCATACCCATCTGAAGTATGATGCCTGGATGGAGAAGATTTTCAAGAAGAGCATCAAGGAACTTAACCTGTCTTATTCCATCATACCTTTGAACCTGGAGGAGGATGCCATCAACCTATATACTAATCAGGATATGCTAATTACTGATGAGTCTTTCTACTGGAGTTTGGAGGGGGTTCCAGCAGAAGAGTCAGAGAGTGAGAAACCCCTATGGGATGAAGATGACTTACCCTTCTAAATAACTGAAGTCTTGAATTTTGGACATCCACTTTTGTTGCATAAAGAAGCACAATAGAGCCCAAAGGGGCTACTAAAACAAGGGGTTTTACCCATTTTGGAGAGAAATATCATACCTGTTCTGTACTTCCATACCCTTTTAATAAAACATATACACTTTCTTGGGAGAGGAACAGGAGTTTCTCTCCTTCTTTTTGTCTACTCACCAGGTCTTTATTTGCTTGGGCAGAGCCTTTTTAGTAACTTTGAAGTCTAAACCCACATAATATGGACAACATTAGGATTCCCCATAATGGATTACCACAGGAAGTGACAAGCATTCCGATGGGCCAGGTTGTTATCTTGACCAATCCCTATCTTGGTGTCACAGCCAAGACCATCCACATGATGGAGTTCATTCTGTCTATGGCCAAAGACTATAAACAGAGTCACAATATCAACACCAGGACAGTTCAGTACTCTGGTTTGTGGGGGTGTTTTGCCTGCAAGGTGGAGACAGACAAGGGGGTTCAGATTCTTCTCTCTGATAAAGATTCTCTTATAGAGATGCTTTGTGAGTTCTGGGGGCTGGACTATGAGGAAGTCTGCAAAACCATTGTTCTCAAGGGCAGGTATAAGATAATCCCCTATGGTGGAGAGAATCATCCTGTAAGGGTTTCTATGCCTGCTTTCAAGACCCCAGCACCAGTGGCCAAGAAGGATGACAGCAGAATCAGCTTGAACTTTCTCCAGGCACATTCAAGGGCTGAAGTCTATGGTAACATCAGGAGTTCCATCATTGACAACTTCAACTATAACTATGGGATATCCCTTGATGACATCATAACCATTTACAAGGAAGAGGAGAAGAACAGAAAGACTTACACCCTTGATATTCATATAGAAAGGAAGGAAGTCTATGTGAAGGCCAAACCTGTGATGAAAATCAAGGATTGTGAGTTTAGACTTTATGATAATTTTGGTAAGGAGTATGTCTTTGACCCTCCTGTAAAAAGTAAGGCCATTTACCTTACCTTCATTATGTTTCCAGGTGGGTTGAGCATTAAGCAGGTTTCTGGCAATAAGAGGTTCTATCAGATATTCAAAGAGATATTCCTACAGTTGCCATATAGCAGTATGACAAACCTCCCCAAAAACTTTAATGGTCTCAGCAACACAGAGTCAACTCCATACACACTCTTTCTTCAGCAGTTAGGGTATATCAGAGATGCCATTATGGATGCCACCAATGACAATTCTGCAAGAGAGCTATTTGCAGTGGAAGGGAATGCTGAGCTTCCTTTTAAAGTTGCAGGAGCCACAGATGAAATCAGAGAGAAGATCAAGAAAGAGTTTGATCTGAAATAGCTTTTACCACATATTCTTGTAAAGGGCAGGACTTCAATGTCTTGCCTTTTTTTGTGTTCAAACCTTACTACCTAGCCGGTCTTGAGGAGTGAGAAAAAACCTGTACCTATGCAATAGGAAAAAAGAAAAAATGATGAGAAGCAGATATACAGAGAAAGGGGTAAAAACCCCCTACCTAGTGAGTCTTGAGGAGCTAGGAAAAACTTGTAATATTGTATCAGGAAATGGGGGGAGATACACCCTGAATAAATGATTAAGTGATTAATAATGAAATAATTAAAATATGAAAACAATCAATGTTAAAGAACTGAAATCAAGGAAAGAAACTCTGAAGAGTGAACTTGAGAAGATGGTGATTCCAACCCCCAGTATCAAGGTTGAATTCACCATGATGCAAAAGTTGTTCTCCTACTGGGTCAAGGAGAAACACTACTATGGTAACTGGTCTGGAACTGGTGTTGGGAAGACCTACTCCTTCATCTTGGCTTCCAGGGTGATTGATTCCCACCTGACTGTGGTGATTGGTACCAACTCAACTACCAGTCAACTTGCTGGGGAAATTACAGGACTTTATAATGACAGTGTTGCTGTGGTCTATAATGGGACACTTCCTGACTTTGACATGTCTAAACACAACTACCTTATCTTCAACTATGAGAAGGGTCAACAGAGGTATTCCCAGGAACTCTTTGACTCTGTCTTGGATAAGTACAAGGTAGACTACATTGTATTTGATGAGGTTCAGTTGGTCAAACAGAATGGGAAGTATTGTTCAACCAGGAGAAAGGTTTTCCAGAACTTCAGGAACACCTCAGTTGAGAGATATGATAGTTATGTCTCTGTCCTCACAGCTACCCCTTACACCAATTCCATCTTTGAGGTCATTTCAATTTTGACACTGATGACTGGAGATGATTATAAGGACATAAAGACTATGAATACCCTGAAGAATACCATTGAAGTTGAGAATTTGTTGAATAGTCTTGGTGTACTTTCTAATACTGAACCTAGGAATGTTGATGGTATTGTGATTGAAAAGAACATCCAGATTGATGAGATTGTAGGTGATGATGACACCTTTGATTCCTTCAAAAAGAGTCTGGATGGAGGTCCTTTGTCAATCTACCAGTCAACCCTTCAGAACAAACTGGAATACATTTGGGGTAATGATAGGATCAAGAAGGGTGAACTGACTATTCTCTACACCCAGTTTACTGATGGGATTGTGGATCATACAAGAGATTTCCTCACTGATATGGGTTTCAATGTCTGTGAATACACTGGGTCAAACAAGGACACAGACCCTTACACAGACAAGAGTGGGAAAGTGGACTGGAAACAGGTTAAAGACCACTATGACATACTCCTTTCATCCAAACCTATTTCTGTGGGTGTGGATGGACTTCAGAAGGTTTGTAATAATATGGTGATACTCTCTCTTCCCTGGACTGATTCTGATTACAAACAGTTGTTGGGAAGGATTTACAGAAAAAACTCTAACTTTGACAAAGTAAATATCTGGATTCCTATGGTAAGGTTTCCACAGATACACAAGGTTGGATATGATGACAAGGTATGGGACACTATCCAGACCAAAGGAATGTATAGTAATGCATGTCTTTATGGTGAGTTCCCTGAGGAGATTAAGTCTAATCATGAGTCATTTGTCCAGGACTTGAAGAATAGAATGAGTGAAGGATTTGGATATGCTGCATAACACCCATAATTTGAAACAGATATGAGAAAGAACTATCCCACATATGATGAGGCTAAGGAAATAATTCAAAAGGAAGGAATCAAAAAGAAAGATGATTACAATGCCTCTTATAAGAGACTTGGATTACCTGCTGCCCCCTTCACTTATTACAAGAATAAGGGTTGGATTGATTGGTATGACTATTTAGGAAAGGACAAGCATCATCTTCCATCCTATGAGGAAGCCCAGAGGATTGTCCAAGAAGCAGGAATTAAAGGACAGGAAGAGTACTTTGCTAAATACAAAACACTAGGATTGCCATCAGAACCTCATGAATATTATAAGGATAAGGGATGGATTGATTGGTATGACCTTATTGGCAGGAAACATCCTCCATCCTATGAGGAAGCCCAGAGGATTGTCCAAGAAGCAGGAATTAAAACACAAAAAGAGTACTTTGCTAAATACAAAGCATTAGGATTGCCATCAGAACCTCAAAACTCTTATAAGGGTAAAGGGTGGATTGACTGGTATCATTACTTGGGTAAATCCAGAAGTCTTTCTTCAAAAGAAAGAGAAACAAGAATTCTGACAAAGTTATCCATTAACTCTATTCTCCTTCAGGATGACATGCCACTTAAAGTCCTCTATATGTATGCTGTTGAAGTAGATAAGAGGATTGCAAAAGAGATTGAAGAGATTCTTGGCATAGTGTCTTATGAGGAAAGACTGAAGTGGGTGAATGAGTTGTTAAGAAGTCTCAAAGAGGGTTCCACCATCAAAGGAACAACTCCTAGTGAAGACTCCTTAGGTGATTTATTTATAGAAGGTTCAGAAGTGGAAGACTCTGATGAAACCCCTGATGAGTTACTTGAATGGGGAGTAATGACTGATGACATTGAGGAAGATTCAGATGAGTATTCTGCAATTGAATCAGTAATTGAAGAGTTTGATGATGTTAAAGACACTCTTTCAGAGAAGGCTTCAACCAGAATCAACACCCAATTAGAGAACTATTTACACAGTATTGTAAACAAAGAACTCATTAAAGAGGTTGATGGGGAATAACCCCTGACACATATTCAAAGAAGGCAAGGCTGTTTGGTCTTGCCTTTTTTGTTGCATGTCCAAAACCTACTACCTAGTAACTTACAAATCAGGTGATTAGTTGTTATTTTTAGTTTGTGTGAGGCATGAAACTCCACAGGTTTTGTTAAATGTAAATGATTAAATTATGAACAGATTCAGTTATGAACAGTTGTTGTCAAAGAGAATTGACACCCTTCCTTACTCCATTAAACCCAAACATTATATGGAGTTCAAGAAGAACCTTATTAAGAGTTTGAACTTTAGATTAACACCAGATGGACCATCCTTCCTTGAAGTAATGTTTGGTTCTTACAAGAGAGAGATGGAGAAGAACCACATCCAGGTATCACCAAAACAATTGATGGAACACACAATTATTATGTGTTCTCTAATGAAAGGACCTGCCTTAACAAAAACAGGTGATGATTTTGAGTATGAAATGACAGGAGAGAACACCTCAGAAGAGTATTGGGAAATTCTCCAGGATCCTTTCAAAGACTTGAGAAACATTCCTGAAGATGGGGTATTATAGTTATCAAGGAGGTGGTATGAAGAAAAAGTACCATGTCTGGTTTTCCTGGAAGATACTTGATGAGGGAACCTACTATGAGGGGAATCAAGAAATAGGGGTTTACAGTTCAGAAGAAGAAGCTCAAAAGGCCCTTATGGATGATACTATGAGATACAGAGAAAGGGGAAGATGGACATTTGATGATTATGTGTCAGCTGTTAATGGTAATACTCTCATTTGGTGGGACATAATTATGAGTGATTGATAACAATTAGAATTATGACTGTTTTTTTATCAAGGGACAGACAGGTAAATCAACCTCTCTGTCCCTCTTTTTTTGTCCAAATCCTACAGGTCAAAATACCCATAAATACTTTATACATAATAATTTAAAGAGTATGAGAAGTGCAAAGATTGGGACTTTCAAACAGTTCCTAAAGAAACAACAAAAACAGAAGAAAATCAATGAGGCAAATACTGTGTCAGTTTCAGTGGAGTGGTGGGATGAATGTGTGGTTCAAGTTTTACAGCAAATTGAGTCAGAAGCCCAAGGGATGTTCTGGGACAACATCATCAAGTTTTGTAGAAACAAATGGGCTATACTTGGTAGACCTCTTCCTCTACCAGATCAAGATGACAATATCCTCACCCAGCATATTAAAGACCTTATTTTTCAATTCCATGGGGACTCATTCTACACTGACTGGAAGTGTGACTATGGATGGGATAACCAGCAGGTACATAGTAAGGGATTGGTCATAGAAGAGCTGGCTGCCACAATACTGGAAAAAATCAGGGAGAAAACAAGACCACAAGGTGAACCAGATACAGGTGAAGCTACTGGAACACTTTCAGACAGGGAGAAGGCCACCCTGGTGCCAATGAAACCATGCCCTGCCATTGATGACAATGGTACAGTTGAATATGAAGAAGACCTCCCTTATGAGTATGAGAGCCACAAGGTGAAGCCTGTCAAGGGGTTCAATGACTATATCAAGGCCCTTAATGAGACAGTGGCAATGATTGATTGTGACAACCTGGAAGACTGTATCCAGTATACACTTGGTATCCTTCAGAAGATGGTAGGAAGCCTTGATCCAGGTGAGATAGCAATTAAGGCATACCAGGTTGCATCACCAGAGGCCAAGACAGACCTGGTTATCAATCTGTTGAAGAATATTGTATATGACTATCTCACCAGCCAGGACAGTCAGGTCAAGATTATTGGTAATGGTGGTTCAAAGGATGCCAAGGATAATATACCAGAAGATATCTATGAACAGGGCTTGGATGCTCTGTGTGATGACATTGTGGATGAAATCCTTGGAAGACTGGCAAAAGAAAATGGAGGTGACTATGAAGCTGTCTAACACATATGAAAATAAAAGAGTTCTGTGGTACAGTCAGTTTGCACAGCTTGTAGAAGAAGCTAAAACACACTACCAGCTTGATAACCAGAAAAAGATAACCAAGGACACCTTGAAAAGGATTCAGGAGGAAACAGGTTCTCAGTCCATTGAAGGAGTTACAAAGTATGTCCTACATAAGAAAGGAGGGCAAACAACCAATGAAAAGGTCTTGAAAGAAAAGGTTATGGACTATATCAGAAGCATTGTTTTGGAACTGATCAAGAAGGAGGGGAAAGTAATGGCCTCCCTTGATAAAACAGGAGATACAGTTGTGTCAATGAATATAGTACATGGACTCATAGAGATGATGGCCTCTCTGACAGTGGATGAGGTGGTGCATGAATTATTAAATAATGACAGAGAAAAGGAGGCTGATGATGCAGAAGTTGAGTAACATAAAGGAAACCTATATGAGGGAAGCACCCAGGGATACAGTCCCCCAGAGTGAGCTGGTTCAGCAAATAGAAGAGTTTGCAAACAACAAGGACAAGAGGTCAGAGGTCATCAAGGCCTTCACCCAGATAGAAGACCATCCAGAAGCCCAGGACATGAGTTCAGATGTTGGTTCAGCCTTTGACAAGGATGACCTGGATGAAGAGCTCAGGGCAGCATTTGAAGCCATTGGAGAAGGTGGTATGATATATTCATCCTTTGAGCACTCCTTCTGGATAAGGCATAAAGGACAACTTATAAGAGTGATGTGATATCACCCATTTTTTAATCATAGTTCAATACAATTGGAGGTCTGCGGCTGTCGCCAGTCGCAGACCTCTGTACATATCTGTGTTGAAGGTTTTAGGGGTGGTTTCTTGCCAAGGTCAGCCAAAATTATTATATTTACAAGTTCCAACACAAAACATACATAACAACCACAAATGGCTGACAATAAGAAAGAAGTGGAGAGAGCAGAACTCCACAGAACTATCTGGGCTATTGCAGATGAATTAAGGGGTTCAGTTGATGGATGGGATTTCAAGTCCTACATCCTGGGCATGCTCTTTTACAGGTATATCTCTGAAAATATAACTGCATACATCAACAAGGGTGAATGGGAAACTGGGAATAAAGGTTTCAACTATGCAAACCTTGATGATAAGACAGCAGAAGGTGCAAGGGATGAAATGGTGGGGGTGAAGGGTTTCTTCATCCTTCCTTCCCAGCTCTTTGAGAATGTCTGCAAGGTCTGTGATACTGACCCCAACCTGAATATGACCCTGGAGGCCATCTTTGCATCCATTGAGAACTCTGCAAAGGGTACAGCCAGTGAGGATGACTTCAAGGGATTGTTTGCAGATCTGGATGTCAATTCCAATAAGCTGGGAGCCACAGTCATCAAGAGAAATGAGAAACTGGTCAAGCTGTTAAGGGGTGTCCAGTCTATGAAGCTGGGTGACTACCAGAACAACACCATAGATGCCTTTGGTGATGCCTATGAGTACCTGATGGGTATGTATGCATCCAATGCAGGAAAGTCTGGTGGTGAGTACTATACACCCCAGGAAGTAAGTGAACTCCTGACCAAGCTGGCAACTGTTGGGAAGAAGCAGATCAACAAGGTCTATGACCCAGCCTGTGGTTCTGGTTCCCTCCTTCTTAAAGCTGCAAAAATACTGGGTAAGGACAATGTAAGACAGGGGTTCTTTGGTCAGGAAATCAACCTGACCACCTACAACCTGTGCAGGATAAATATGTTCCTCCATGACATAGACTATGACAAGTTTGATATTGCATGTGAGGATACCCTGTTGAGTCCCCAGCACTGGGATGAAGAACCATTTGAGTGCATAGTTTCAAATCCTCCCTATTCCATCAAGTGGAAAGGAGATGATGATATCACCCTTATCAATGACCCCAGGTTTGCACCAGCAGGTGTCCTGGCTCCCAAGTCCAAGGCTGACCTGGCCTTCATCATGCACTCCCTGGCCTGGCTGGCAACCAATGGTACAGCAGCCATAGTATGTTTCCCTGGTGTTATGTACAGGGGTGGTGCAGAGAAGAAAATCAGGCAGTACCTGATTGACAACAACTATGTGGATTGCATCATCCAGCTCCCTGATAACCTCTTCTTTGGGACAAGTATTGCAACCTGCATAATGGTCTTGAAGAAGGCCAAGAAGGACAACTGCACCCTGTTCATAGATGCCACCAAGGAATGTGTGAAGGTCACCAACTCCAACAAACTCACAGAGGAGAACATCCAGAGCATACTTGATGTCTTTACTGACAGGGAGGACAAGGAACACATCTCCAAGCTGGTCCCCAATGATGTGATTGCAGAGGGTGATTACAATCTGTCTGTCTCCACCTATGTTGAGCAGGAGGATACCAGAGAGAAGGTGGATATTGTGAAGCTGAATGCAGAGTTGAAGGAGATTGTGGAGAAGGAGAACAAGTTGAGGGCAGAGATTGACAAGATTATTGCAGAACTCCAATAAGGACACTGTTATGAGTAAGTTGGAGGAACTGATACAGAAATACTGTCCTAATGGGGTGGAGTATGTGAAGTTGGGTGACTTTGCAACAGATTGGTATAGAGGTGCAGGGATAAAGAAAGATGAGGTTAGTCCAGAGGGTATTCCCTGTATTAGATATGGAGAAATACATACAACTTACAAAATCTGGTTTGATAAATGTGTCTCCCATACAGATGAGGCCAAACAACCATCCAAGAAATATGCTGATTATGGGGACATCCTGTTTGCAATAACCAGTGAGGACATACCTTTCATTGGGAATAGTGTGGCATATGTGGGAAAGGAAAGGATTATGGTTGGAGGGGATATTGTAGTTATGAAGCACACCCAGAACCCCAAGTACATCTCATATGCATTATCAACAATTGATGCAGTAAAACAGAAAGGAAAAGGAAAGGTGAAGAGTAAGGTGGTTCATACAAATGTCCCATCATTAAAGGAAATAGTAATTCCACTTCCTCCTCTTCCTGTCCAAGATGAAGTTGCAAGGATGTTAGATTTATTTGCAGAATTGCAGGCAGAATTGCAGGCAGAATTGCAGAATAGACAACAACAGTATCTCTATTTTAGAGAGCATATTATGTCATTTGATAAGAAGCAGAGTTAAATAGGGCTGGTAATATGATTGAGTTGGAAGAACTGATTCAGAAATACTGTCCTGATGGGGTGAAATGGAAACCCCTATATGAACTTGGTGATTTCTATTCTGGATTAACAGGAAAATCCAAGGATGATTTCAAGGATGGAAATGCCAAGTTTATCACCTATGTAAATATCTTCAATAATCCTTCCCTCAAAACAGATGTTGAAGAAAGAGTAAAGATTGCAGAAGGTGAGAAACAGAACACTGTACAGTATGGAGATGTCTTATTTACAGGTTCATCTGAAACACCTGATGAATGTGGAATGTGTTCTGTACTGACCCATCATACAAATGAAAAGCTATACCTGAACAGTTTCTGTTTTGGTTTCAGGTTTTTTGACCTTTCTGATAAGTGCCCTGATTTTATCAAGCATATGTTCAGAAGTACAAGCATCAGAAAGGCAATTTGCAGGACAGCAAATGGGGTCACAAGATACAATGTTTCAAAAAAAGAGTTTGCAAAAATAGAAATCCCCATCCCACCTCTTCCTGTTCAGAAAGAGATTGCAAGAGTGTTAGATGTTTTTGCAGAACTGCAAGCAGAACTGCAAGCAGAACTGCAAGCAGAACTGCAAAAAAGAAAACAACAATACAACTATTATAGAGACTTATTACTCACAAATCTTGATGATTATGAAGAGTTTAGCATCTCTGATATTTCTTATTACAGAAGAGGTTCTTTCCCTCAGCCATATACAAATATGAATTTCTATGGTGGAGAGGATGCCATGCCTTTTGTCCAGGTTGCAGATATTGCTAATGAAGGTTACTTGTTAAATGAGGTCACAAATCAAACAATATCAAAAATTGCACAACCTAAAAGTGTTTTTGTTCCCAAGGGTACTGTGATATGTTCATTACAAGGGTCTATTGGAAGAGTAGCAATAACTCAATATGATGCATATATTGACAGAACAATAGCTATTTTTACTTCAATTGACCCCAGGGTTGATAAACAGTATTTTGCCTTTCAATTGTCCAGAATCTTCAATATTGCAAAAGAGAGAGCCAGAGGTGGGACAATTAAAACAATTACAAAGGAGGAATTTTCTGAATTCAAAATACACATTCCTTCTCTAAAAAAACAAAGAGAGATTGTGGATATCCTTGTAAGGTTTGACACACTGACCACAAACCTCTCCCAAGGTCTCCCAGCAGAGATTGAGAAGAGGAGGCAGCAGTATGAGTTTTACAGAGACAAACTACTAACCTTCAAAAGAAAGGAGGCATAAGATATGGCAAAGAAAGAACAGAAAGGTGTTATCTACATCCTGACCAACCCTTCCTTCCCTGATTACATCAAGATTGGTTATGCCCACAATATTGAACAGAGGCTGAAACAACTCAACAGGAGTGAGACCATCCCCTATGCATTCAGGGTATATGCCATCTATGAGGTTGAGAGTGAGCTCACTGATAAGGAACTCCATAAGTTGATTGATAGCCTTAACCCTGGATTAAGGACTATTGAGACCTTTGATGGGAAACAGAGGGTAAAGGAGTTCTATGCAATGTCAGCAGAGGATGCATACTCCCTTTTGGAGTGCATAGCCAAGATAAGTGGCACTACTGACAGGTTGAAGAAGATGAAACCAGAGGGGCATGAGGTGGAGGATGAGAAGATTGCAGAAGAAGTGAGGGAAGAAGCCAGAAGAGGCCCTTTCAGGTTCTCTGAATGTAAGATACCTTTTGGCAGTGAGATAACCTTTGTAGAGGATGATACAGTGGTGGCCACAGTCCTTGATGACAGGCATATCTTGTACAAAGACCAGACTACATCCCTTTCTGCCCTTGCAAGGGAACTAAAACAGTTTGACCATGCTGTACAAGGAACTCTCTGGTTCAAGTACAAGGGTGAGGTTCTGAATGATATAAGGCTGAAACTGGAAAAGAAGAAATAGCCTATGTCCCAATACAATATCATAGCAGAAAGCCAAGAATATACTGTTGTCTCTGAATATGAGAAGGCAGTACATACTTCTGATGCATACCAGAGTGAGGCTGACTTGGAAAAGGAGTTCATACACCTTCTCACTGAACAGGGGTATGAGTACCTTCCCATCCACACAGAGGCTGACCTGATTTCCAACCTCAGAACACAGTTGGAGAAGCTCAACTCCTACCACTTCACAGACAAGGAGTGGGAGACCTTCTTCAACACCTGTATAGCCAACAAGAATGATGATATTGTAGCCAAGACAGCCAAGATACAGGAGGACTACATCCAGGTACTTAAAAGGGACACAGGAGAGAGCCAGAACATCTACCTGATAGACAAGGCCAACATCCACAACAACTTTGTCCAGGTCATCAACCAGTATGTAGAGGAGGGTGGAGCACATGACACCAGATATGATGTGACCATCCTGGTCAATGGTCTTCCCCTGGTACATGTGGAGCTCAAAAGAAGGGGTGTCCAACTCAAAGAAGCCTTCAATCAGATAAACAGATACCAGAGGGACAGTTTCTGGGCTGGATGTGGTTTGTATGAGTATGTGCAGGTGTTTGTCATCTCCAATGGAACCAACACCAAGTACTACTCCAACTCCACCAGATCCAACCACCTGAAAGAGCAGGAACTGGGAGGAAGGAACAAGTCCAAGAAGACTTCCAACTCCTTTGAGTTTTCATCCTTCTGGGCAGACAGCAACAACAAGGTCATCACAGACCTCCTGGACTTCACCAAGACCTTCTTCTCCAAACACACCCTCCTGAACATCCTGACCAGATATTGTGTCTTCACCAGTGAGAAGATGCTGATGGTGATGAGACCCTACCAAATTGCAGCAACAGAAAGGATAATCCAGAGGATAAATGTAGCCAACAACTATAAGCTGTATGGCAGCATCAAGGGTGGTGGTTATATCTGGCATACAACTGGTTCAGGTAAGACCCTGACCTCCTTCAAGACTGCACAGTTGGCATCCAGGCTCCCTTACATAAACAAGGTTCTTTTTGTGGTGGATAGAAAAGACCTGGACTACCAGACAATGAAGGAGTACAACAGGTTTGAGGATGGTGCAGCAAATGGCAATACATCCACAGCAGTACTCCAAAGACAGCTGGAAAACAGGGATAAGAATGGTGGGTATCATGATTACAGGATTATTGTCACCACCATCCAGAAGCTCTCCATCTTTGTCCAGAAGAATAAGAACCATCCTGTCTTCCAACAGAGGCTGGTCATCATCTTTGATGAGTGTCACAGATCCAACTTTGGTGAGATGCACCAGGCAATCACCAAGAACTTCAAGAAGTACAACCTGTTTGGTTTTACAGGCACTCCCATCTTTGCACAAAATGCAGGGACTGGTGGTGATATGAGACTGAAAACCACCCAGCAGGCATTTGGTGATAAGCTCCACACCTACACCATTGTGGATGCAATCAATGATGAGAATGTCCTTCCTTTCAGGATAGACTACATCAACACCATCAAGGAGAAGGATGGCATCCTGGACAAGCAGATATCAGCAATTGACAGGGAGAAGGCAATGTCATCCCCTGAAAGGATATCCCAGGTGGTGAAGTACATCCTTGACCACTTTGACCAGAAGACCAAGAGGAGTTCCTTCTACACTTTCAGGGTACTGGATGACATCCATAAGGTGGCCAGTGCAAGGAAGGGTGAGACTGTTTCTGAACACAAGACAGAACAGAAGATTGGTGGTTTCAATGCAATGTTTGCAGTGTCCTCCATCCCTATGGCCAAGGCCTACTACAATGAGTTCAAGAAACAGCAAGAAAGCCTCCCAGAAGCCCAGAGATTGAAGGTTGCAACCATCTACTCCTATGGGGCAAATGAGGAGGAAATAGATGGTATTCTGGCAGAGGAGAACCCTGAAAGCACCACCAACCTTGACCAGCAGTCCCGGGACTTCCTGGAAGGTGCAATCAAGGACTACAACAAGATGTTCTCCACCAACTATGACACTTCCAGTGACAAGTTCCAGAACTACTACAAAGACCTGTCTTTGAGGATGAAGAACAGGCAGGTGGATATCCTGATAGTGGTCAACATGTTCCTGACTGGGTTTGATGCAACCACCCTGAACACCCTGTTTGTGGACAAGAACCTGAAACAGCATGGACTGATACAGGCTTTTTCCAGAACCAATAGGATACTCAACTCTGTCAAGACCTTTGGTAACATAGTCTGTTTCAGAGACCTCCAACAAGCCACAGATGATGCCATTGCTCTGTTTGGAGACAAGGATGCAAGCTCCATTGTCATCCTCAAAGACTTCCTGTCCTACTACAATGGATATGACACAGAGAAGGGCAAGCACTGTTATGGATACAAGGAACTGGTGGAACAGCTCCAAGAGGAGTTCCCAGAGGGAGAACCTATTATTGGAGAAGAGGCTGAAAAGAGGTTCATTGGGCTTTATGGAAGCCTTCTGAAATCCATCAACATACTCTCCACTTTTGACCAGTTTGAGGGACAGGAAATCCTTACTGACAGACAGTTACAGGACTACCAGAGTAACTACCTTGACCTCCAAGACAAATGGAGGAAGAGGAAGAAGGGTGACAAGGAAAACATCAATGATGACCTGGTCTTTGAGACAGAGCTCATCAGGCAGGTGGAAATCAACATAGACTACATCCTTCTCCTGGTTCAGAAGTACCATGACACCAACTGCACCAACAAGGAGATACTGGTCAATATCACCAAGGCAATTGGATCCAGTATGCAGTTGAGAAGTAAGAAGGAACTCATTGAGAGTTTCATCAGCTCTGTCAATGCAGATACTGATGTGGAGCAGAGCTGGAAGGACTATGTGCAGCACCAGAAGGAAGAAGACCTGAAGGAACTCATTGAGAGTGAGAACCTGAAACCAGAGGAGACCACCAAGTTCATAGAGAGCAGTTTCAGGGATGGTCAGGTCAGAACCACAGGTACAGACATAGATAAGATACTTCCCCCTATGTCAAGGTTTGGTGGGGGTAACAGACAGGAGAAGAAGAAAACTGTCATTCAGAAGATTCAAAACTTCTTTGAAAGATACTTTGGATTGTAAAACAATGGATAGAAAAGTTTGGCAAAGAGGCATAGATACCTCTGATAGATTCCTTGGTAGTGGGATGCATGAGTTTCTGGCAAGGTACAATTATACTGACCCAGAGGTTATTCCTGTGTTTGAAAGGCTTGGTGAGTTAGATATTGAAGTCCAAAAGGCAGTAATTCCTTGGCAGGATTATAAGAACACAGGTGATTGTTATAGGAGAATGTGTTGGGCCAAGGAAAATGAGAGCCCTGATTATCAACAATATAGAGAGGAATATGAAGCTGCTCTAGCAAACATCAAAGAGGATAAAAGAGACTTAATGAGAAGGTTTTGTGAAGAGGGCTTGGGAGGAGTAAGAAAGAAGCATGATGAGTATTACATAAAACCACCCAAAAAGGTTGAGAAGAAGGCTCCAGAGATTACATTATCAAATGAAGAGTGTGTTGGAAAGCTTGAGGGAAAGATAAAAAGGATACATCCTGAGTCATATTTAGATATTGTGAATAGTGGAGATGAGGTGGTGGTAAAATGTATGGCTTATTCTACAAAACCATGCAGGGCATACTGGTATAAATACTGTTTGGAGTTTGAGGTAATTGTCAATGGAACCAATTATTACAGGTTTTCAAGAGAGGAGAAAATGAGCAATGATGACACAGTTTCAGTTCCCATAATGTTTAATAGATTGCTTGAAGATTTTGAGAATGATTTTGTTGCAGATTTTGCTGGCCACCATTGCATGTATTTAATAGATGAGCTAAAAGATGGAGAATGGGTTGAACACAACAGAATAAGTAGATAGCATGAAAACACCACTTGGAAGACTGGAAAAGGTAGAGTTAAGAAACTACTGGAAGGATGAAGCCAGGGACTTCACCCCCTGGCTTGCAGAAGATGACAACATCAATCTCCTTGGTGAGACTGTAGGGATGGAACTTGAGGTTCAGGAGAAGGAAGCCAAGGTAGGGACTTTCTCTGCAGATATTCTCTGTAAGGACATCAACACTGATAGGTGTGTAGTGATTGAGAACCAGTTGGAGAAAACTGACCATGACCACCTTGGAAAGGTTATCACCTACTGTTCAGGACTTAATGCCTTTACAGCTATCTGGATTGCCAAGACCTTTGATGAGGAACATAGGGCAGCTATTGACTGGTTGAACAGTATCACTGATGACAACTATAACTTCTTTGGGATTGAGGTCAGGTTGTTCAAGATAGGTGATAGTGCCTTGGCTCCCCAGTTTGATATTGTGGCCAAGCCCAACAACTGGTCAAAGACCATAAAGAAACAGGTATCTGGGGATACTGAAACAGAGAAGCTGAGACTGGAGTTCTGGAGCACTTTCCATGACTATGTAGACAAGAGAGACCTGGATATTCTCAAGCATGGCAGTGCAAATACAGATCACTGGTGTGATTTCAGAGTTGGTATTGCAGGCTTCCACTATGCCTGTATCCTTACTGTCAAGAACTGGATAGGTGTTCAGGTTTACTATGGTGGGGACAAACCAGACCAGAACAAGGCTAGATATGATCTGGTAGAGGAGAAGTGTAAAACCCAGATTGATGCCCTTAACTCCAAGAAGATTGAATGGAAGAGGCTGGATGACAAGAAGGCCTCACTTGTCAATGTGAAGTTGGAAGCTGATATGAAAGATAAGGCTGATTGGCCAAGACAAATGGAGTGGATGTACAACACTATGATGGAGCTCCACAAGATTGTCAAGCCTTATTATGGGACTATTAGGGGAATCAAATAGAGGTACTTTGAACTATTACTAACCACAGGCATTATGGAATCAGCAGAAATACTTTTAGAGAAGATAAAAAAGCATACCACAACCCAAGAACTGATTAGTGTCCTTTCTTATGGTATTAAACACAGTGAATGGAATCTTCTTAACACCAAAATGAAAGGTAAGGAAGTTTGGGAGATTGTCAAGGATGGTGGTTCTGTCACCTTTGGGAATAGGGATGAGAAAGGAGAGCTTACTTTGAGTTCAATCTATAAAGCCTTCTCCAAGATGAAGAAGAGACCCAGTAAGGGGTATGCTATGGATTGGGATGAATATAGGGATGATTACTGTAAAGCCTTTTTCCAGTTTGCAGTATTGGATGACAAACAATCTAAAAAGCTGAAAGAGAAGCTACAACCTTATGTTGATGAGATAGTTGCAGGGCTGTCTGAAGAGGCTCTTGATTATTTGTATGAGAATGGGAAGGAGGAACTTATCTCATATGAGGAATTGTGCAAGCTTTTCCAAGAGCCATTTGGCTTTAACAAACAGCTTCCACACACAATGTTCAATCAGCTTTATTTGAGATATAATAAAAGGGGAAAGATAGAGTTGATGTCCCTCCTTTCAAGTAATGCCATATGGAGTGCCAAGTGTGACCTCAATGACCCCAAATCAATCATCTCCAGTGCCATTGAGTGTTTGAACTATTGTATGAAAGAAGGAGATATAGACTGGGTTGACCATTCTAAAGTCAAGTGCCCTGCAGATGAATAAGGTGGAGACACCTTCTGGACACAGAGGCCCTTATCAAACCTTTAATCCTTTGGACATAAGGGCCCAGAAACCATAAGGAGGTGCATGTTCCACAGATGTAGGAATAAATCCTGGAATCAAAAGGAAAGGAGGGCATCAACACCCTCCTTTCTTTATTCTACACCCTCATCATGCCTCAATGACTCACAGGTTTCAGTCATACTCTTAATAATAAACTCCTCTAGGTCTGTTCCCTCATTTTGAGCATATTCAGATGCATAATACAAAAGAATGAATCTCTCCAGGTCTGTAAGATTTGCATACTCTTTCTTAATAGCTGCATCATAGTCTGTTTCTTTGTAGCATCTTTCTACTGTCCTTTGGGCTATCACCTCTCCCAGTGATACACCCCAATCATCTAAATCAATTTTTGTAATCATAAATGGTTTTATTAAGTAAGTGGTAGTGGTATTCAATTCTTTATACTACTGGTAAACTGAGAGTTTGCCAATGATTTTCTTTCCGGGTATCCGGAACCCGTTGGCCTGCAAGGCCGTAACAAGCCGGAGCAGGCTTTCCCGCACCGCAGCGTCGGCCAGTCCCACCATATGGATGCCGATGCCGCCGGTCATTTCCACTTCCACCAGAACCGGCACCGCTTCGATGCCGATGCATTTTGCCGAATGAACATTTACTAACATTGTCGTTTTTTTAATGTATCTTTGCGCTGCCATGACGACCAAGCAGCATCATATCCAGATTCAAAGCCTCGCCGACCTTCCCCGGGCCGCGCGGGAGTTTCTCGACGCACTCTCTCCGGAAGACCGCATCATCGCATTCCATGCCCCGATGGGGGCCGGCAAGACGACCTTTACCACCGCTCTCTGCCAGGCCCTCGGCGTCCGGGAAGATGCCGTCAGTTCCCCGACCTTCGCCATTGTCAACGAATACCGGACTGGCGCGGGGGATCCGCTCTATCATTTTGATTTCTACCGGATTGAGCGTCTGGAGGAAGCCCTGGATATCGGCCTTTACGACTACCTCGACAGCGGCGCCCTCTGCCTCATCGAATGGCCGGAGAACATCGAGCCGCTCCTGCCGGAGGAGACGCTCCACGTCCGGATCGACGTCAACCCGAAAGACGGCTCGCGCACCCTGTCCTGGGAGTCTCATTCATAGGCAATCCCCGTCAGATAACCGCTCAGCAGCAGCGTCCGCAGTTCGCCCCGGTTCCAGATTGCCGGAGCCGATCCGCCAAGACCCGGGTCGCCCGTCAGCGCCACCAGGGCCTGCTGATCCGTAAAGAAGACGCACTGCGGCCCCATCAGGATGCGCTCCTTTAGGGCAGGGGTATCATCGCTCAGGTCCATCCATCGGATGCGAGCCACCTTGCCGGCGGCATTGAGCATGACACTGGCATCTCCTGCGGAAAGCAGCTGATACTCAGTTATATGGTTTAGCCCCATACATAAAGACCGGGTTCCGTCCGGCCGGATGAGCAGGTCATATTCGGCAGGGCCGTGGCGGATATGGACCAGCAGGGAAAAGCCCCAGTCCGGATCCGTCCCGCCTGGCAGAATCCGGCAGTGAGCGACAGTCGTATTTAGTAGCGCCCGGGGAGGATCCTCCCCGAAAACCATTACCAGCTGGCCCTTTCTGCCATAAGCCATGACATCCCGCCCGCGGACGGAACGGATATCAAAAAGAGTGGCATCCTCCGGCAGAGGCAGTTCCCGGATATCCCCGTCCCTCCAGATCCAGCAGCGACGTTTCTGCACGTTTGTATACCAGGCAAAACAGAGCGACGTCCCATCCCGGTAGAGCGCACCCGAGCGGCGGGCCCCGGGACCGTAGGAACCGACCACGGCCCCTTCATCGCCGGCGTATACTTCCACCCCCTCTTTCCGGCAGGAAAACCCGGGACCGTCCCGGTTCTGGCCGAGCGTATATACCGCATCCTCGCAAAGGAAACCCCGGAGGCTTTCGCGACCCGAGTAGCGAAAGCACTCCCGGCCGTCGCAACCGATGACAGTCTCTCCGCCTTCCGTCACATAATCCGTATACAGATGCCCCTCCACGATCCGGTGCATATCCGGCTCCGGAGTCACTCCACCGGGGTTAACGGGGATTTCCACCACCCTTTTTCCGTCGCAGAAAAGAACCAGCCGGCAGGTAACCTGTCCGCGGGCGGTATCCCTTTTCCAGTCATATCCGGCAGGATACTCGACCGCCGACAGCCAGAGTTGGCCCCTGCCCGCGCTGTCGGCCGGAAGGACAGGCATCTCCACGGCACCGCCGCCCCCGTCGCGGCTTTTCCCGCCCGGAAAGTCCGGGTCGAGCAGGCTGCAGGAAGGCAGAGTCAGCAGGGTCAACAGGCAGAAAACAGGTCTCATGGCGCACTTCGTTTTGTGCAAGGATACGCCAAAAAAAAGAGACCCGGTGCACTCTGGCGCCGGATCCCTGAAGATTTTTATGAATCTTAACGGTTTTTAAGTCTTTCTTAAGTCCCGTGAAACGTTTAATACAATTAAGAATTGCAAAGCCGCTAAAGGTCAAAACGCAGGCCCGCCTCAAGCGAGAACATCAGTTTCTGGCGGGTACGGATGCTGCGCGGCTGTCCGCAATCGGGATAGTAATGAAGGCTCGGATCGAGATACAGGCCCACCCGGTCTGTCATCGGGAAACGGACTCCGAGACCAAGATTGAACGACAGCTGTACTCCGTCCACATGCTCCTTATAAATAATGTCGCTCTCGGCATCCTTGATCCGGAATCGGTTCGTAAGACCCTTCTCGAGAGCAGCTCCGGCAAAAGTATAGCACTGGACGGGACCGTCGCCGGTGAGCGAATAACTCAGCTGGAGGGGAACACCAAGGTAATGGATGCTGTTGTCGATGTTCGAGGTGATCTGGAAGGTGACGGCATCACCCTCGGTCACCGTGTATGTGCCGGTAAAGGAACGGCTGAGGCAGGAATAGGTGAGGCCGGTTCCCAGCGCCCAGCGCGGAGCGAAATGCCACTGCAGGCCAAGACCCAGCGAGAACGGGACGCCATAGGAACCGTTGTCTCCGTGCTCCCGGACGCCGGTTTTGGGGAGGACAGTGCCGTTAGCGCGATAACCGGTGAAGGTGCTCCGGACCGGGTTGCCGTTGGTTTCCATCAGGCCGCCGGCACTAAGGGCCAGCAGGCGGCGCGGCGCTTTCCCGAGCGTCGGGCTTCCCCCCGTCAGGTCCGCATCGGGGTGCGTCAGGTCGAATGCCGGCGCTGCATTGTCGCTGGTCTCTGCCTCATTCGTCGCAGGTGCGATTTCTTCGCCAGGACCTGCGACATCCCCGCTGCCGGAGACCTTTGCTCCGCCTTCGGCTTCGCTCGGAATGGCAGTCGCGTCACCGGTCGGAATAGCATCTGCGGCGCAGGTCCCCGGGACTTCTGTCGCAGGTGCGATTTCTTGGCCATGACCTGCGACACTGGAGGCCACAGAAACAGGATTTCCGGCGCAGGTCCCCACCTCTATTTCACACCTGCGCTCATTTTGTGCAGGACCTGCGACATCCCCGCTGCCGGAAGCAGGAGCAAAGGAGGAAGCGGACAGAAGAGATTCCTCGACTTCGCTCGGAATGACAGAAGGATCCTTGAAGAGGAACACGCCGACGACGAGGGCGGCTGCGGCGGCAAGGCTCGCGACGAGCCCGATGCGCCGCATCAGCACCACGCGGCGGCGGGCCAGCAGTGCCGAAGAAACGCCTTCCCAGACGCTGTCGGGAACACTTTCCTCAGCGCCGGAGAGAAGAGACCGGATCTCAAGATCAAACTTGTTATCGTCCTGTTTTGTCATTTTCCATCATTTTAATCTTGTCCTGCAACATCTTTCGCGCCCGCTGCAGCTGGGATCGGGAGGTTACCTCCGAAATCCCGAGCGCATCGGCAATCTCCTTGTGCGAGTAGCCTTCCACCACGTACATGTTGAATACGGTGCGGAAGCCCGCCGGCAGCGAGGCGATCAGCTGCATCAGCTCCGCGTATCCGATCGACTGGATGGCCGAGGGCGCCTCGCTCGCGAGCGAGCGCGCCTCCTCGATATCCGTACCGAGCTTCAGTGCATCGGTTTTGCGCAGATACATCAGGGCCGTGTTGACAAAGATCTTCCTCGCCCATCCTTCGAAAGCACCCTCGCCGCTATAGCTGTCGAGTTTGCTGAAAAGGGTGATAAAACCCTCCTGCAGAATGTCCTGCGCCGTATCCCGGTCCCCGACATAGCGGATACAGACGGGATACATCTTGGGCGCAAGGGCGTCGAAAAGTCCTTGCTGGGCTTTCCGGTCGCCTCGCCTGCATCCCGAGATGAGCGATTGCAGATATGATGCATTTTCGGGCACGAACGTTGCATTAAGGGGGTTGCCGCATGCAAATTTCGGTAATTATTTTTGTTTATTCGCGCTTTTCCTTGCGCTTTTTTGTGTATTTTTGTGCGATGATTCGCTGTATGACCCCTCTGAGGAAACTCGCCGCCCTGGCCGTCGCGTTGCTGCTGATTCCTTTTCAGCAGCAGGCATTTGCACAGTCTTCCTCCCCTGAGAACATACTTTTACAGGCCGTCCAGGCATATGCCGACGAAGATTATGCCACGGCAGAGAAGCTGCTCACCCCAGTCGCTACTGCTTATCCCGGAATGGACGGAGCCTGGTATTATCTCGGCATGGCCCGGCTGTATCTGCGGGACTACGAAAACGGGGCAGCTGCGCTGGAGAAGGCCGCCGCGCTGGATCCGTCCAATTACTGGTATCGCTATTATCTCAACACGGCCTATTTCTATTACGGCATAGCGCCGATGCAGGGTATCGAAGGATATGAAAAGATGGTCCTGGATTTCCCCCGGCATGCCGACCTTCAGTATCAGCTCGCTGATATCTATATCCGCATCGGGGAACAGGACAAGGCGCTGGACCTGCTGGGAAAGGTCGAGCAGCAGACGGGCCGCAACGAACAGGTGACCATGCTCCGCTACGAGCTGCTCTCTTCGCTCGGACGGGACGACGAAGCGGTCCAGGCCCTCATCGACCTCAATGCCGAGGAGCCTTCCCCGCTGACGCTGTGCGAGATCGGCAGTTTCTACCAGGCCCACGACCGGGATTCCCTGGCCCGGGATGCCTATGCCGCCGCCAGAGCCCTGGATGGCAATTATCTGCCGGCCGCGACGGGGCTTTCCGAAACGCTGATTTCGCTCGGCGAGGAGGATGGCTACTTCGCCCTCATGCAGGAAGTGCTTTCCGCGCCGTCGACCCCTTCTGCTTTTGCCGTCAACTATCTCAAAGAACAGTCAAATCCCTATACCCGCCGGCAGTTCCGCCATCCAGAGCGGATCGATTCGCTCGCCGAGACGGTCGTATTCCTGTATCCCGCCGACTCCACGCTGCTTCGCCCGGCCGGGATGTATTTCCATTCCACCGGAAACAGCGACCGGGCCCGGAGCCTCTTCCACCAGAGCGCCGAAGCCTATCCCAATGACTGGGACCAGCAACTCTATTATATCCAGTATCTGGTGTTCCTGCAGGACTTTCCGGCCGCATCGAAGGCTGCCGCGGATGCATTCGAAGCCAATCCGACCGAAGTCCGCTATCTCGACCTCAAGAGCTATATCGACTATCAGCTGAAGGATTACCCTGCGCTGCTGGAGAATTCCCGCAAGGTGATGGCGCTGACCCCGAAAGGCTCTGACGCCTACGTGACGGCCTATGCCGGCATGGGCGACATCTACCACGAAATGGGGGACGAGGCCGCCGCCTTTTCCATCTATAAAAAGGTGCTGAAGCTCAAGCCCGACTATGCGCCGACGCTGAACAATTATGCCTTCTACCTCTGCCAGAAGGGGAAAAAGCTCAAAAAGGCCTACTCGATGAGCCGAAAGACCATCGAGCAGGAGCCCGACAATGCGACCTACCTCGACACCTTCGGATGGATTCTCCACAAGATGGGAAAAGACATCGAGGCCAAACCCATCTTCAAGCAGGCGATGCTGCACGGAGGGCAGGAGAGCGCCGTCATACTCGACCATTTCGCCAAGGTGCTGTCCGCCCTCGGCGAGAACGACCTGGCCCGGGTCTACTGGCGCCAGGCCCTGCTGAAAGCCGGCGACGGGGATGAAGCCCTGAAGGAGCAGATCCGCGATCATTTGAATGCCAAGCCATGATGCCGAAGAGCCGATTCCTTACCGCGATTGCAGCGCTGCTCTGCCTGACGGCGAGCGGAACGGCCTCCTGGGCGCAGACCCGGGATGCCCGCCTCGCGAAATACGATAAGGAAATCGCCGACATCCGTTCCCGGATCAAGACGCTGGAAGCCGGCGCCGGGAATGCGGAAACCCAGCTTCGCCTCGTCCGGGCAGAGATCGAAACCCGTCGGGAGGCGCTTGCCTCCGTCAAAGAGCAGATGGACTCGCTGACCCGCGAGACCCGTATCCACGAAGGCCGCATCGATTCGCTCCACCTCCGGATGGATACGCTGACCACCTCCTTCAACCATCTGGTCCGGATGGCCTACAAGACCCGCAGCGCCCGCCACTGGTACCTGTATGTCTTTTCCGGGGACAGTTTTGCCCAGGGCGTCCGGCGGGCCCGGTATATGCGGGACCTCGGCGCATCGCTACGGGAGCAAGGCCGCAACTTGTTGGAAATCAGGGCGGTCGAAGAAGCGGAACAGGCCCGGCTCGACAGCCTGAGTCAGGAAACGCTCCGGATGGTAGAATACAACGCCAACCAGCTTCGCGGCCTTGAGAGAACCGAGAAGGAGGCCAAAGCCCTGCTCGATTCGATCCAGAAGGACCAGGCCACCTACAAGAAGCGGCTCGAGCGGACCATCGCCGAACGGGATGCCCTGAAAAAGGAGATTGATGCGGCGCTTTCTGCTGCCGCGGCGCGGGAAAGGGCTGCGGCTTCCGGCTCGAATCGCTCCTCATCGAGGTCCGGTTCGAGCTCGTCCGGCACCAATAAAGGACGCTCCGGCAGCGTCGAGGTCGACGCCTCGCTGAAGGGGAATTTCGGGTCTTCTTCCAATAAAGGCAAACTGCCCTGGCCCGCCAGCGGCGTTGTGATCGAGCGTTTCGGGGACAATGTCGACCCGGTCTACCATACCACCATCCGCAGCGACGGAATCACGCTCTCAACAGCCCCGGGGGCTGAAATCCGCGCCATCTACGAGGGTGTCGTCACCTCTGCCGCAAAGAGCAAATCGCGCTTCAACTACATCGTCATCATCCAGCACGGCGGAGACTATCGTACGATTTACTGCTATCTCGACGACAATATCCAGGTCAAGGTCGGAGACAAGGTTACTACCGGCCAGTTGCTCGGCCACGCTCTCATCTCGGGCGGCACCAGTCAGGTCCACTTCCAGATCCGAAACGCCTCCAATACGCCCATAGACCCGAAGCCCTGGCTGCGGAAATAGCCCCTCGCCTGTGCTTCTGCTGCAGAAGAGGGGTAGCCGGGGAACTCCGTTCGCTTCGCTCACTACGGCCCCTCCCACAGTCTCCTTCGTCATCGCATGGCGATAACTCGTATCCAGCGGGCCCCTCCCCCTACCCGTGTCCGGGGGTGGACACGCCCCCAGCTACCCCTCTCCTTCCGCTCCAGCACAAGCACTCGCTACAAGGCCAGGCTGCGGACGGCGGATTCGACTTTCTCGCGGAGGGATTCTCGTTCGGCTGGGTCTTCGACCGTGTCAATCACCGGAGACAGGAATGAAAGCATCTGAAGGATACGGGCTTCCGACTCGGGAATGCCCCGGGAACGCATATAGAACTGCTCCTGCTCGCTAAGCCTTCCGACTGTCGCGCCATGGGAGCATTTGACGTCGTCGGCGTAAATCTCGAGCTGGGGTTTGGTGTCGACGATGGCCGTTTCGGAGAGCAGGAGGTTGTGGTTTTCCTGATAAGCTTCGGTTTTCTGGGCGTCCGGAGCCACGATGATGCGGCCGTCGAAGGCGACCTGCGCCGTGCCGCCGACAATACCCTTGAACAATTGCCTGGAGGTGCAGTTCGGAACGCGGTGGTGCAGGCGGACGGTGATGCGGACGCGCTCATCAGCGGGACAGATATAAAGACCGCTCAGGTTCACCGCGGCGCCTTCGCCGACGAGGTCGATGTCGATCTGGCGATCCATGCTCTCACCGGGCAGCGCCACAACCAGCAGGTGCAGCGTTTCGCCGGCGGCAACGCGAATAGATTTCTCGACTTCGCTCGAAATGACAAAAGGATCGCTCGAAATGACACTCTTGTCATCTCGACCAAGCGAAGCGCGTGGAGAGATCTCCTGCCGTTCAAACGGATCCCTGTAGCTGCCGTGTCCCATCGCTAGAACTGGTCAAAACCGCGGGCCTCGATCTCGTCGGCCAGCTCGGGGCCACCCTCGGCAACGATGCGGCCGGCCTTGAGAACATGTACGTGCGAGGGGCGCACATAGTCGAGGAGCTTGCGGTAGTGGGTGATGACGATGGCCGACTTTTCGGGCGTATGAAGGGCGTTGACCCCGTCTGCGACGATGCGCAGGGCATCCACATCGAGGCCGCTGTCCGTCTCGTCGAGGATGGCGAGCGTCGGGTCAAGCATGGCCATCTGGTAGATCTCATTCCGCTTTTTCTCGCCGCCGGAGAAGCCGACATTGACCTCGCGTTTAGCAAATTCGGGCCTCATCTGGACAAGGGCCATCTTCTCCTTCTGGAGCTTCAGGAACTCCGCGGCGCTGAGCGGCTCCAGCCCATCAGCCTTGCGCCTGGCGTTGACGGCGGTTTTCATGAAGGAAGTGATGGTCACACCCGGAATCTCCACCGGATACTGGAAGCTGAGGAAAATGCCCGCCCAGGCGCGCTCCTCGGGACTCAGCGCGAGCAGGTCCTTCCCGTCGAAGAGGATGCTCCCTCCGGTCACCTCATACTGGGGCTTTCCGGTCAGGACGGCGCTGAGGGTGGATTTCCCGGCCCCGTTCGGTCCCATCACGGCGTGGATCTCGCCGCGGCCGACAGTAAGGTCAATCCCCTTCAGGATCTCCTTGTCCCCGATCCGGGCATGGAGGTTATGGATTTCCAACAAATTCATCCGTCGAATGTATTTTATTGTATATCAATCTTTTAAGCATTTTGCTACCCCTCTTTTTGGGTGGTAGCCAATCCTTTAATTCTCCTATAATCAATCACTTCCATTCTACGCCCTCCGCCGATACAACTTCATCCAGGACCAGAGCGACCACACTCCGTTGACCAGGTACAGTCCGCTGACCAGCGACATGAAAACATTTCCGACCAGCAGGTGCAGCGCAATCTGGGTACAGTTGACAAAGAGCCAGGCCACCCAGCAGTCCCACTTTTTCATCGCCGACAGCAACTGGGCCATCAGGATGAGGGCGGTCACGCAGCAGTCGAGGTAGGGATGCGGATCGGCCGGATACATCCGGTCGAGGAGAAATCCCCATGCGGCGGCGATGATGAGCACCGCCCCGATGGCAATGCCCCGCTGCGGCCAGGTGAGCATACTGACTTTCAGCGCCTTGCTGTCCTCGGAGCTGCGTTCCTGTTCGTGGGGATGGGTCCAGCGGTAATGGCCCATGATGTTAATCGCAAGCGACACGGGCTGAAGGAGCAGCATCGCCAGCAGGTTCCGTTTCCAGAAGAGCACGAAAAGGGCGGCGGTATAGAGGTAGCCCACCCAGAAGTTGTATTTCGAGTTGCGTCCGGCCAGGAATACGCAGGTCAGACCCAATATGCTGGATATCAGGTCCATCAGAAGCACGGGGCGTCCGGCCAGGGTGAATATGACAGAATCAAACATGGTTGCGTAGTGTTATCCGACCGACCCCTCCAGGGATACCTGTAACAGTTTCTGCGCCTCAACGGCAAACTCCATCGGGAGGCGGCTCAGCACTTCGCGGGCATAACCGCCGACGATGAGGCCGACAGCATCTTCGGGCGCGATGCCCCGCTGGTTGCAGTAGAAGAGCTGTTCCTCGGAGATCTTGGAGGTTGTGGCTTCATGTTCGAGCGTCGCCGTCGGGTTGGCGCTCCGGATCTCCGGGAAAGTGTGCGCACCGCAGCGGGAACCGATCAGCAGGCTGTCGCACTGGGTGTAGTTGCGGGCATGGTCCGCCCCCGGATTGACCCGGACGAGACCGCGGTAGCTGTTCTGGCTGCGCCCGGCGGAAATGCCCTTGGAGATGATCCGGCTGCGGGTACCCCGTCCGATATGGATCATTTTCGTACCGGTGTCGGCCTGCTGGAAGTTGTTGGTAACGGCGACAGAATAGAACTCCGAGGAAGAGTTATCGCCTTTCAGCACGGTCGAGGGATACTTCCAAGTTATGGCGGAACCGGTCTCGACCTGAGTCCAGCTCAGATGGCTGCCGGAACCCTTGCAGATGCCGCGCTTGGTGACAAGATTCAGGATGCCGCCGCGCCCCTGCGCATCGCCGGGATACCAGTTCTGGACGGTGGAGTATTTTACGTCGGCGTCTTTTTCAACAACGATCTCGACGACGGCGGCATGGAGCTGCTGCTCGTCCCTCATCGGGGCGGTGCAGCCTTCCATGTAACTGACATACGAGCCTTCGTCGGCAACGATCAGCGTGCGTTCGAACTGCCCGGTGCCGCGGGCATTGATGCGGAAATAGCTCGACAGTTCCATCGGGCAGCGGACGCCTTTCGGGATATAGCAGAAGGATCCGTCGGAAAAGACGGCGCTGTTCAGCGCGGCGAAGTAATTATCCGACGGCGGCACCACGGTTGCGAGGTACTTTCGGACAAGGTCGGGATGCTCCCGGACGGCCTCGGCGAACGAACAGAAGATGATACCCTTTTCGGCGAGGGTCTTCCGGAAGGTCGTCTTGACGGAGACGGAATCGAAGACGGCGTCGACCGCCACGACACCCGCCAGCGCTTCCCGCTCGTGGAGCGGAATACCGAGTTTGTCGAAGGTCTCGGCGAGCTTGGGGTCTATCTCCTTCGGGCGGTCCTTGTCCGTCTTGGGGGCTGCGTAATAGATAATGTCCTGGAAATCAATCTCCGGCATATCGAGATGGGCCCAGTGGGGCATCTCCATCTTCTGCCACTTGCGGAACGCGTCGAGCCGGAACTCCAGCAGCCACTCCGGCTCCTCTTTCCGGGCCGAAATCATACGGATGACCTCCTCGCTGAGCCCTTTCGGAATCAGTTCCTGCTCCACCTCGGTGACGAAGCCTTCCTTGTACTCCCCGGAGGTCGCCTGCTGTATGATCTTATCATTATCCATAGCGGATTGCAAAGATAGCGAATATTTGCAGGATTCCCTTCTTTTTTATATTTTTACCCCATGAGACGCTTCCTGTTATTGGCTGCCGGGGTGGCGGCGCTCCTCTTTCTTCCGTCTTCCTGCTCGCCGTCGGCGCGGCTGGACGAGCGGACGCGAAGGCTCCTCAAGGAGCTGGACAGCTACATCGAGACGGCGCAGAGCTATGTGGCCAGCAAGGAAGAACATCTTGCAGCGCTCCGCAGCCGGATTGCGGATTCGGCTGACCCCGTCCTGCAATACGAATGCGAGATGGATCTCGCGGATGCCTTCTTCCCGTACAGCTTCGACTCCACGCAGGCGCACCTCAAGCGCTGCCAGCAGATCGCGCTGGAGACGCTCTCCGACTCGGACCGCTACAACCGCGCCTCCATCGTCCTCGGCCATCTCTACACCAAGGCCGGCAATTATATGGAGGCCCATACCGTGTTTTACGACCAGATCGACACCAGCTCGCTGTCGGAGGAGAGAAAGGCCGACTATTTCCTGGCCCTGTATGATTTCAGCCGCGACATTTCCGGCAATTCCGGTGTCGTGGATTTCCAGATCGTCCCGGACAAAAACGCCTGCCGCGAACGCCTCTATGCCCTGCTTGAGCCGAGCAGCGAGGCCTGGCGCGGAATACGCATGCATGAGCTGATGGAAGAGTGGAAGCTTTCCGCGGCCGACAGTCTCTGTACCATCCTTCTCGAAGGGACTTCCCCCGAAGAGCACAACTACGCCATCTATGCTTTCGAGCGTTCGGATATCGCCTACTATGAGAATCGCCACGGCGACCGTCTGGAATGGCTGGTGCGCTCGGCCGAGAGCGACATTATCGGCGCGGTAAAAGACTATGCATCCCTGACGATGGTCGCCCAGATCATCCTGCCGATGGATGTAGACCGCTCATTCCGCTACCTTCGGATCGCCCAGGAAGATGCGCTCTTTTATAATGCCAAACTGCGTCCGTGGCAGATTTCCCGCTTCCTCATGGAGGTCGAGAGCGCCTATCAGGAACGGCAAAACCGGATGTCCCGGACCGTCCTCTATGGCCTTGTGCTAGTCGGGATCCTCGCGGTGATTCTCGCCGCCATCACTTGGCTCCTGATCGTCCGGTCCCGGAAACTCACCCAGCTCAACCAGACGCTCCAGGAGCTGAATCTGCGCGTTTCGCAGGCCGACCGGATCAAGGAAGAATACATCGTCGGCTTTCTGCAGGGCCTGGCAGACCAGATCTCGACCGTCCGGACGGAAGACAACCGTTACCGGAACCTGCTCAAACAGGGCAAATCCGCTGAACTGCTTAAAGATCTGTCCGCATCCGGCCGGGCCGAAAAAGCCCGGGAGAATTTCTACCAGACCTTTGACCGGACATTCCTTGCGATGCATCCTGACTTTGTAGAACAGTTCAACGCCCTGCTTCGGGAGGAAGCCCGCATCTATCCGCCGGAAGGAAAGCTCAGCACCGAACTCCGCATCTTCGCACTGATCCGTCTCGGGGTCGACGATTCGAAGCGGATCGCCGCGATGCTCGACTATTCCCTCAGCACCATCTACAACCACAAGGTCCGGATCAAAAACGCCGCCCTGGGCGACCGGATCAGTTTTGAGGAAAGGGTCAAAAATATCGGAAAATAGACAGTTTCGCCCCGTTTCGTCACTACTTTTTTAGCTTTTCAGAAAAAGACAAACTCTTGATAATTAGAGATTTGCCTTTTTTAAGCCGCTACTTTATTTTTTATACATGCGAGAGTGTCCGTAAAAACTGCTATTTTTGCATCCGGACTAACCATCCGAACACTTATTAACCATAAACATACCTTTTTAACCAACCTATGAAACGAATTGCAACACTGATCCTTCTGATGGGAATCAGCCTGGCTGCAGCGGCCCAGAACGTTACCCTCAAGGGTAAGGTTGTGGACAGCGGCAACCAGCCGGTCATCGGTGCCTTTGTCGTTGAACAGGGAACCTCCAACGGTCAGGTGACCGGGCTGGACGGCGATTTCGCCATCACGACCCGGAACGGCGCCGCCATTGAGATTTCCTGTATCGGCTACCAGACCCAGGTGATCATCAACAATGGCGCTCAGGACCTGACCGTCGTCCTTCCCGACGACGCCGAAATGCTGGAAGAAACCGTCGTCATCGGTTACGGCGTCCAGAAAAAGTCAGTCGTGACGGCAGCCATCGCCAAGGTGGACGCCGAATCACTCGAACTGACGGCTCCGACCCGCGTGGACAACGCCCTCAAGGGCCTCACCTCCGGCGTCACCGTCACGGCCTCCTCCGGCCAGCCGGGCGCCTCATCCCGCGTCAGCATCCGCGGCGTCGGCTCCATCAACGGTTCATCTCCTATCTACATCGTGGACGGTATGCCCATCTCGGGCGGTATCGACTACCTCAATCCTTCTGATATCGAGTCGATCGAGGTCCTGAAGGATGCCGCTTCCGGTGCCGTTTACGGTACCCGTGCGGCCAACGGTGTCGTGCTCGTCACCACGAAGAAAGGCACCAAGGGTAAAGCCCACATCGACTACAACTTCTCCTACGGCGTTTCCAGCCCCTGGAGAGAAAGAGACGTGCTCAATGCCAGCGAATATGCCGTATTGATGAACGAAGGTCTCATCAACTCCGGCGCCGCCCCCCGCTATGCCGATCCGTATGGCTACGGCGAGGGTACCGACTGGCAGAAGGAAGTGTTCAATTACAACGCTCCCCAGCAGACCCACGAGCTCTCCATCAGTGGCGCTTCCGACGCCGTCAACTACTACCTTTCCATGGGCTACACCGAGCAGGAAGGTATCGTGGGCGGTAATTTCGATCGTTCCAACTACAGCCGTCTGACCCTGCGCTCCAACACCGGTCTCACCCTTTGGGATGCCACAAGCGAGCGCAGCTTCCTCAACAAGATGGTTCTCAATAACCAGCTCTCCTACGCGTTTATTAAATCTAAAGGTATCTCCGAGAACTCGCAGTGGGGCTCTCCGCTCGGCAGCGCCCTCGCCATGTCCCCGATTCTCGGTGTCTACGCGACGGATGCCGAACTGGCCAGCTATGCCGTCTCCCTGGAGGGCGAAACCCTGCTGACGGACGCCGACGGCCGCGTCTATATGATTCCCGGCGGTTCTTATAATGAAATGGTCAACCCGATCGCCAGCCTGTCGCTTCCGGCCAATGACAACTGGAGCCACAAGATCGTAGGCGGCATTTCCGGCGAACTGCAGATCTGGGACAACATCAAGTTCCACAGCAATTTCAGCGTGGATATCAGCTTCTGGGGCAACAGCGGCTACACGCCCCTGTTCTACCTAAGCGGTAACAACCGCGCCAGCTCGACCAATGTGAACGCCCAGTACGAGAAGGGCCTCGTCTGGCAGCTGGAGAACTTCGTAACCTGGAACCGGGAATTCGGCAAGCACAACGTCTCCGTCCTCCTCGGGCAGAGCGCCCTGGAGAACACCTCCGACGGCATCTACGCCATGCGCCGCGATCTCGCAGAGGAGTGGTTCGGCAAGCCGTATATCAACAATGCCCCCAACAACACCGACGAGCCCGACAAGCAGAGCGCCAGCGGCTGGGTCAATTCCGCCTACCGCCTCGCTTCCTACTTCGCCCGTGCCGACTGGAACTACGACGAGCGCTACATGGTCCAGGCGACCCTCCGCCGCGACGGTTCCTCGCGCTTCGGCGCCAACAACAAGTGGGGTAACTTCCCGTCCTTCTCCCTGGGCTGGAACATCCACAAGGAGCCCTATCTGCAGGACTACAAGCCGGTATGGCTCTCCAATGCGAAACTCCGCTTCTCCTGGGGTGTCAACGGTAACGACAATTTCGAGGCTTTCCGCTATACGACCCTCACCTCAAAGGACAACAATTATATCCTCGGTACCGACGAGACCACCGCACAGGGCGTCAAGTCCAGCGGTCTCGCCAACCCCGACCTCCACTGGGAGCGTTCCATCCAGACCGACCTCGGTCTCGAACTAGGCTTCCTCAATAATGCCGTCACTTTCGGCATCGATGTCTACGAAAAGACCACGGACGGCATGCTTCTCCAAATGCCTACCCCGTCCTATGTGGGCGAATCCAACCCCTGGGGCAACGGCGGCGAAATGGTCAACCGCGGTGTCGAGCTCGACTTGAGCTATAAATTTGGCTTCCGCGACTGGAACTTCCGCGTCGGCGGCAATGCCACCTATCTCCACAACCGCCTGATTTCCATGGGCAACGAGAGCGGCTTCCAGAACTACGACTCCTTCCAGGGCGCTGGTTCCATGACCCGCGGCGAGAACGGCTATCCGTTCCCGTTCTTCTACGGCTACAAGACCGACGGCATCTTCCAGAACCAGGCCGAGATCGACGCCTACGTCAATGCTGACGGAGCGAAGATTATGCCCGATGCCGTTCCCGGCGATGTCCGCTTCGTGGATGCCAACGGCGACGGTGTTTTCGATGCCAACGACCGTACCTATATCGGCAACGGCATGCCCGACTGGACCTTCGGCCTCAACTTCAGCGCCGCCTGGAAGGGCCTCGACTTCTATATGCTGTGGCAGAGCACCGTCGGCAACGACGTCCTCGATGTCACCCGCCGCAACGATGTCTCCGAGTCGAACCTCCCCGCCTACATGCTCAGCCGCTGGACCGGTGAAGGCACCTCCAACAAGTATCCGCGCATCGTCCGCGGCGACAATGTCAACTGGCAGATGTCCGACCTCTATGTCCAGGACGGCAGTTACCTGCGCCTGAAGAACATCCAGCTCGGATACACCCTCCCGCAGAAATGGACCAAACTCGCGCTGATCAACTCGCTCCGCGTCTATGTGGCAGCCGAGAACCTGCTTACGCTGACTTCCTACCGGGGCTATGACCCTGAAATCTCATCAGGTGGCACGTCACTCGGCGTCGACTATGGCGTCTATCCCCAGCCCCGTACGCTCCTTTGTGGTATCAACCTTAAATTCTAGGCAATCATGAGAAAGCATCTTATCATTGCGGCCATTGCCGCCGCGGCACTTTCCACTGCCTGCACGAAAGACTATCTCTCCGTGGAACACACCTCCGCCGTTCCGCTCGAAGAATATTTCACCACCGAACCGCACCTCCAGGAGGCCCTTGTCGCCGCCTACGATCCGCTCGAGTGGTTCGACTGGACCGACCAGTACAACCCGCTCAACATCATGTCCGACATCATGGCTGACCAGATCTGGGTGGGCGGCGAAAGCAAGACCGACAACCAGTACTGGCACCTGATGATGAACTACGAGGTGGTTCCTACCAACTGCATGAGCGCCCTGCTGAGCGACTGCTACAGCGGTGTCAAGCGCTGCAACGACGTTCTGACCTATATCGGCTGGACGGAAGGGCTGGACAGCGAGACCGCCAAGAGCGTCGAGGCCCAGGCCCGCGTCCTGCGCGCGTTCTACTACAACATCCTCTGGAAGTTCTGGGGCAACATCCCCTACTACGAGACCAACCTGACCGGCGACTTTACCGGTGAGCAGTACTCGGCCGACGAGGTGTATGAGAAATTCATGAAGGATCTCGAAGGCGCTATCGCCATCGGTGCCCTTCCGATGAAGCGCGAAGGGGAAGACACCGGCCGCGTAACGCTCGCGATGGCCTACATGCTCTATGCCGAAGCCGCTTTGTATCAGAACGATGAAGCCCGCTTCCCGAAGGCGCTCGACTATATGAAGGAGATCATCTCCTCCGGCAAGTATTCCCTGCTCCCGAACTACGGCGACATCTTCAAGGAGACCGGCGAATGGGGCAGCGAGTCCATCTTCGAAATCAGCTTCAAGTCCGTCGGCGGCCAGCGCTACTGGAGCTGGGTCCGCGGAGCCGGCGGTACCGTCCTTCCCCGCCTCATCTCGCCTTACGGCTGGAGCGGCGATGCCGAGCACGATGCCGGCTGGGGCTTCTGCCCTGTGCGTCAGGAGACCTATAATATGTATGACGATGCTGATGCGCGCCGCGCCGCTACCTGCTGGGTGGTGGATCCCTCCCTCAGCGACAAGTACACCCACCGCTACCAGGACACCGGCATCTTCCTCGAGAAGTATGTGGCCTACAAGGCCAACGGCGACACCGACGGCGATGCCGACCTCCGCTTCAACAACAACCTCCGTATCTACCGCTACGCCGAGACCCTGCTCAATGCAGCCGAACTCGTCGCCCGCGGCGCCGGCAGCGGCGATGCTGCCACCTGGCTCAACGATGTCCATGGCCGCTCGCTCGGCGGTGCGACCGTCGCCCTGTCCCTTGAGAACATCAAGGAGGAGCGTAAGCTCGAATTTGTCGGCGAAGGCAAGCGCTACTGGGATCTCGTCCGCTGGGGCGATGCATCCAAAGTGCTGACTCCGGATGCATACGGTTACCGCACCAATACCTGGAGCGAGAGCAAGAAGTACCTGCCCTTCCCGCAGAGCCTCATCGACGCTACTGAGGGCAAGTCTCACGTGCTGAAACAGAACAACTATTAATCGAGAAGGATCATGAAAAGATTAGCATATATTCTTGCTGCAGCGGCCCTCATCTTTGCCTGCACCCCGGAAGAAGAGATCAATCATCCTTCCGAGGGCCAGATCGCCGAGGCATCCGCTTTCGATCCCGTCATCACAGTAGACCAGGAGCTCAACCAGGTGACCTTTACCCTTGACGCCAAGGGCGTGGTCCCCGTGTGGATCTTCCAGGACAAGGATGGCGCATGGACCGAGTATCATTCCGGCAACGGGTTCAAGAAAATCTATACCCAGGCCGGCGACTACGCTGTCCGTATGCAGGTTATGAATGCGGCCGGCGTCTCTCCCGACTACATCCAGAAGACCTTCCACGTCAACAACACGCTGGTCAACTTCGACCGGTACTACACCCTCCTTTCCAGGGGTCCCTGGCACATTGACGGTTCCGTCGACGCCCACATGGGCTGCGGCGAGACCATCGACAACCCGACCGGCTGGTGGAGTGCCCCGAAGAACGACAAGGCCGCTTTCGGCGTCTACGACAACCGGCTTTCCTTCACGACGGGAGGCGAGTACACCTTCGATCCCGGCACCGCCGGCACCGTTTACGTCAACATCGGCGTAACCGTCCAGCCCTATGTAAACGCCAAGGGCGACGCCACGGCCGACTACACCGCTCCCGCCGAGACCCAGACGACTCCGTACAAGTTCGAAGTCAACGGCGAGGACCTCTACCTCGTCTTTGAGCCGGGCGTGTACTTCCCGTACATCCCGAACGACGACTTCGTCAAGGATACCCGCCTGCTGGTCAAGGAGATCGGGGCCAAGTCCGTCACCCTCATCAGCTACACCCCGACCGGCAACGGCGGCGGTCCAATCGCCTGGCAGTTCATCCTCACCAATGTCGAAGGCGGTGACGATCCCGGACAGGGCGGCGGCGAAAGCGGCGGATACACGTACGGCGAGAACCTGCTCGGCGGCCTTGAGCTCAACAGCACCTGGTTCTCCGCGGCCGACTGGTCTGGTACCCTGAATCCGAATGCATCCTTCTCCGGCGGCAAACTGACGCTGACCGTCCCGGACGGCATCGGCGGCAGCGAATGGCAGGGCCAGGTCAAGCTCGTGGCCCCCATCCCGGCCGATCCGGAGAAGCAGTATGCCTTCTTCGCCACGATCGAGTCTTCCACGGACGGCACCTGCACGGTGAAACTCGCCGATGCAAACGCCGACGCCGAGCACGCCTTCTTCTATGACAACAACGTCAAACTCACCGCTTTTGATGGTCTCGCCTACAAGAATGAGCCCGTCTCCCCCGACCAGGCCTATGAGGCCGTGATGGTCATCTTCGACTTCGGCCGCATGGCTGCAGGCACCCAGATCACCGTCACGGGCATCGAGCTCAAGGAAATCACCGGAGGAACTCCCGGCGGTGGCGATCAGGGCGGCTATACCTACGGAGATGAACTCCTCGGCGGCCTTGAGCTCAACAGCACCTGGTTCTCCGCGGCCGACTGGTCTGGTACCCTGAATCCGAATGCATCCTTCTCCGGCGGTAAACTGACGCTGACCGTCCCGGACGGCATCGGTGGCAGCGAATGGCAGGGCCAGGTCAAGCTCGTGGCCCCCATCCCGGCCGACCCGGAGAAGAAGTATGCCTTCTTCGCCACGATCGAGTCCTCCACGGACGGCACCTGCACGGTGAAACTCGCCGACGCCAACGCCGACGCCGAGCACGCCTTCTTCTATGACAACAACGTCAAGCTCACCGCTTTCGACGGTCTTGCCTACAAGAATGAGCCCGTTTCGCCCGACCAGGCCTATGAGGCCGTCATGGTCATCTTCGACTTCGGACGCATGGCTGCAGGCACCCAGATTACCGTCACCGGCATCTCCCTAAAGGAGATCACGGGCGAAAATCCCGGTGGTGGCGGCGGACAGGGCGGCAATGCCGGCGATTACGGTGCCGACATCCTCTCCGGCCTCGCCCTCAGCAGCTATTGGTTCTCCGCGGCCGACTGGTCCGGTACCCTGAATCCGAATGCCAAGTATGAAAACGGCAAGCTGACGCTGACCTGTCCGGACGGTATTGGCGGCAGCGAATGGCAGGGCCAGATCAAACTCGTGGCTCCCGTTCCGGCCGATCCCGCAGTAGAATACCGTTTCGCCTGCAAGATCGAGTCCTCGACCGACGGCACCTGCACCGTGAAGGTCGCCGATGCCAACGCAGATGCCGAGCACGCCTTCTTCTATGACAACAATGTCAAGCTGAACGCGTATACCGAACTCGCCTATGAAAAGGCGCCGGTGTCTCCGGATGGCGCATACGAAGCCATCATGGTTATCTTCGACTTCGGCCGCATGGCTGCAGGCACCGAAATCACCGTTACCGATATCTCCCTCAGTCCCAAGAAGTAACCCATGAGACTTCACTATCTTTTAACCGCCCTCTTTGCCATCGCAGCGTGCAGCTGCGGTGGCAAGGACGAGGGCGGGAATTCCACAGGATCGGATGCGACCGTTACGGTCAATCCGACTTCCCTCTCGTGCGATGCGCACGAGAACGTCCTCACCCTTGACGTGACGGCCTCCGGCGCCTTCCAGGTCTTTGCCGGCGACGGCATCGACTGGGTGAGCGTGGATCCTTCCTACAGCAAGGAGACTTCGGCGACAGTGACGGTGAAGGTGGCTGAGAATCTGGCCTATAAGGAGCGCGCGACGGAGATTACCGTCAAGTGCGGCTCCACCCGCGTCAAGGTCCCCCTGACCCAGGCGGCAGCCGTCAAGGGCGAAACCTCCATCGAGATTCCGGACGGATATCACCTCGCCTGGCAGGAAGAGTTCAACACCGACGGCAAGCCCTCCACAGCCGACTGGTGGTATGAGACCGGCGGTAACGGCTGGGGTAACAATGAGCTCCAGACTTATGTCGCCCAGTCCCAGGGCGGAGTTGACCTCGCGTACATTTCCGACGGTTCGCTCAAGATCAAGGCCCAGGAAATCGACGGAAAGGTCTATTCGATCCGTATGAATACCAAGAAGTACTGGACCTACGGCTGGTTCGAAGCCCGCATCAAGGTGAGCGACGTTCCCGGCAGCTGGCCGGCCTTCTGGATGATGCCGCAGAACTACACCACCTGGCCCGGCGACGGCGAAATCGACATCATGGAATATGCCATCTCCACCCAGGGGAAGAACTACTCTTCCTCCAGCATCCACTGCAACGCCTTCAATCACATGAAAGGCACGCAGAAGACCCACAAACAGTATGTCGCGAACGCGGCTACGGAGTACCACGTGTACGCATGCGAGTGGAAGGCTGACTGGATGCGTTTCTATGTCGACGGGAAGCTCCACCTCACTGTCAATAATGACGGGCAGGGCTACGACCACTGGCCGTTCTACACGCCCTTCTACCTCAAGCTCAACCTCGCCTGGGGTGGCAACATGGGTGGAACGACGGATGCCTCCCAGCTTCCGGCCGTCTATGAGGTCGACTATATCCGCGTATTCCAGGCTGACTAAATCATGATGAAACGGATATTGGGCCTTTCCACAGCGCTCCTGCTTCTCGCCTCAGCCTCTTTCTCCTCATGCTCGACCGACGAGATTGAGCTGGAGGGCGAGGTTCCCGCCTCCGAGGCGCGCCTGAAGTCCATATCCATTACCGAAACGACCCTCGTCCTGCCGGTGGAAGGGAGTGCAGAGCTCCACTTTGCCGTGCGGGACGCAGGGTTCGTCTTCAATTATTCCGTCGCCTCCCCGGACTGCCAGGTCCAGATCACCTGCATGAACCCTTCGGCGGCGCGGTATTTCCACCTTTCCGGCGTCCATCCCGACGGGGAAGAGCCCGGCCGCTATGTCGCCGTCCTTCAGGACGACAATATCGATGCTCTCTACAGCACCGACTGCATTCTCTCCATTTCACAGGTCAACGCCGAGACCGGCAATACATCCTATGTCAGCTCGTCTCCATTCGTCGTCCAAAGCGAAGGAGTGGAAACGGGCGGCGTAGTGATCCGCACCGGTCTTCCGGTCGTCTATGTCAATACCGAGAACGGCCAGGGCATCTGGTCGAAGGAGGAGTTCGTTGGCGCGACCCTCTATATCAAGGGCAATAACCAGTATGAAGGCCTCCAGGAGGTCTCCTGCTCCATCCGGGGTCGCGGCAACACGACCTGGAGCTGGCCCAAGAAGCCGTACCTTCTGAAGCTCGACGAAAAGCAGCACATCTTCGGGATGCACAAGCACAAGCGCTGGGTGCTGCTCGCGAATTTCATGGACCGGACCCTGATGCGGAACATCGTTTCGATGAAGGTCGCATCCATGACTTCGCTCGCCTGGACGCCGGGCTGCGTGCCGGTGGAACTGGTGCTCAACGGCGAACACAAGGGCAATTATCTGCTGATCGAACAGGTGCGGGTCGACAACCACCGGGTCAACATTACCGAGATGACCCCGCAGGACAACAGCGGTACGGCCGTCACGGGCGGCTATCTGCTGGAGCTCGATTTCCACTATGACAACAAGGTCCAGTGGAAGGACCACGACATCCCTTTTGCCGTCAAGTATCCCGACCCTGACGAACTGACCTCCGCCCAGAAGACCTATATCAAGAACTATATCGCCGAAGTGTCCAACGCCATCTATGGCAGCAGCTTCACCGACCCGAATAAAGGCTATGCCAAGTATCTGGACGTAGATTCCTTCATCGACTACTGGATCGTCTTCGAGGTGATGGGCAATCACGAGCTCGGGAACCCTGGCAGCGTCTATTTCCATAAGGACCGCGGCGGAAAACTCGTCGCCGGCCCCTGCTGGGACTTCGACTGGGGGGTGCTCTCGTACAATACGTCTCCCCATGCCAAGACGGGCCTCGTCAACGGAAATGCCATCTGGTACCGCCGCCTTTTCCAGGACCCGGCGTTCAAAGCCCGGGTAAAGGCCCGATTTGAGGAGCTCCTGCCCCAGCTCCGGACCATTCCTGCCTATATCGACGAGACGGAGGCCCTGCTGCAGCGCTCTGCAGAGCTGAATTTTGCGATGTGGAATCCCGCCGAGGATGCCTCCCAGAACGGTGGACGCATCATTAACGGCGACGAAAATCTCTCCTTCCACGACGCTGTCCGCCGCCTCCGCAGCATCTACGAGGAACGGCTGGTAGTCATTCCGAAGTGCCTGTAGGGCTATCGCTCATAAAGGGCGAAGAAGGCCGAGCCGCTGCCGGACATGGCAGCGTAGAGGGCGCCGCGGACGTAGAGTTGCCCCTTGATGCCTTGCAGGGCAGGATATGCGGCGAATACCGTGTCCTCAAAATCGTTGTGGAGATCCTCGCGCCAGGTCCGCGGATCCTGCTGCAGGATATCCCGGAGAGGTTTGGCCGGAATGTGCGGGATGATTCCCCGGTAGGCAGCGGCCGTCGGGACGGAGACGCCTTCAGGGATATGCAGTTCGATACGGAGATGGTTCAGCGCTTCGAGCGGGAATTCCTCCAGTTGTTCCCCGCGGCCGCTGCCGAACATGGGGCGGTTATAAACGAAGAACGCGCAGTCGCTGCCGAGGCGGGCGGCGTAGGCGGCGAGTTGCCGGTCGCTTAGCCCCACTCCGGCGAGTTCGGAGAGCATCCGGAGGGCGAAAGCACCGTCAGCGCTGCCGCCGCCTAGACCCGCCCCGACGGGAATCTTTTTCTCGAGGTAAATCTTAACGGGCGGGAGATCGTAATCCACCGCGAGAAGTTCGTAGGCCCTTACTGTCAGATCTTTTAGCGGATTCCAATCGACACCCTCTTTCCGCGCGATGGTGATCATCACCTTCCCGCCCGGCGAGATGGCCTGGGCCATTGGGGTGCGTGAGTTCTGCAGCGCAGCGCAGGTGCGGCTCCAGTCGTCGCCCGTGACGATCTCCAGCGTGTCGCAGATCTCCGTGCAGGGCACGAACAGCGTCTCGAGATCGTGATAACCGTCCGGACGCTTGCGGAGAACGTTCAGTCCGAGGTTGATTTTGGCGTTGGGGTAGGTGATCATAGCGGAGGGAAGTGTATTTGAATATTTCTGGCGGCGCGTTGACAGTTATATTGCACAGGAGGCCGTTTTTGTGTCAACGCGATGGCGATTTGGGCGAAAATGGCGGTATTTGGCCGCGCGTTGACACGAAATCGCCATTGTACGCATTCTGCGTGTCAACGCGCAGAAGCGCTGCGAGCTTTTCGGCGAAGGCGGAGCGGCGGGCGGCATTGACAGCCTCCACCGCTTCGATGTTACGGACGATATTGCGGTCGAACCAGGTTTCTTTCAGCAGTAGCCCGCCGCCGAGAAGGCCCGTCACCCAGCAGCCGTCGACGCACTGCCATACGGTAAAAGCCGCGGAACCGGCGCAGGAGAGCAAGGCAAGCGCCCCACGTCCCGGCGCGCCGAGGTAGAGCTGCCCAAGCGGCGGCAGGAAGGATAGCCACGCGGCCGTGGATTCCTTCCGATCGCGGGGAATCTTACGGAACAGCTCACGGACAGCCTCCGGGTCGGAACTACAGTAAAGCGCTTGATGCTCAGCATCTTCGTACCGACCGGCATATGCGAGAAGGACAGCATACCATGCCGGATAATTCCCGGCCTGACCGCTTTCTTCTAGATGCCCCAGTGCCGGGGACGGATCTCCAGCGGCGAAGCTACAACGGGCTTTGGCGAGAAGCACCTCCTGACGATCGGCAGCGGAAATCTGGTAGAGCCGGATCCTTTCGAGCGTGGAGAGCGCCTCGGAAAAGCAGGCCTCTGCCTCGTAGCAGGCCGCTTTCTCACGCAGGGCTGCATTCACAGCGGCGGGATCGTCCGAGGTGAAGACGATCCTTTCCAGCTCGAGGAGCCGCTCAGCCTGCTGCCCCCTAGCGGAAAATGCTCCGCAGAGGAATATGCAGGTGATACAGCACCAGAAGATTGTCGCGCGTGAGGGTTTCATTGTTTTCTATACTGACCGACAGATAACTGCCATAGATGTTTCCAATGTAGAACCAGGCGCAGAGCGACCCGGCGAGGAGCGTCCTCCAGTCTTTCCAGCCATGGCGGATACCCTGCTCGGCGGTAATGGCTCCGAGCGATCCGACCGTCAGGAATGCGGCGACCCCTTCCCCGATACGGCCTGCGTATATCTTGCCGCTGCCCGGGATGACGGCAGAAAAGAGAGCGGCGACCCCGGCATATTGCCGGCGTACGAAGCGCCGGGAGGCAATCTCGTCGAGCGTCCGCTGGCTCTCCGCGCAGGCGTAATCGTCATAGGTAAAAGCGCCGCTCCAGCGCTGCCAGGCTGCTTCGTCGCCCCGCAGCAGCGCTATGCCCGCACCCTGAAGGGCCGTAAGCTGAGGGTAGGCCGGAGATTCTGTCATGTCGAGCGAAGTCGAGACATCTCCTGAGATCTCTCCACTCGCTTCGCCCCAGGGTCGAGATGACAGGGAGGACAGCAGCGCCGCAGCGGTGTCATAATGCCCGAGGTAGGCCTCCGTGGCGACAGCGTAATGCCGGGCCTGCGCGGCGAAGGGCGACGAAGGAGAAATACCGGCAAACAACTCTGCCGCCTGGGGCAGTTTCCGCCGGGCGAAGAGCACTTCCGCCCGCAGGAAAGACAGCGTGTCGGAAGGGAGATAACTGCCGCAGATCAGGGTCTCGGCATCGCCAAGCAGCGAATGCTCCAGAAGATACTGCGCAAAAGGCAGATCCGCCGAGACAGGCCGGCTGCCGTCCGGGGCAAAGCGAACGGGAGTAAAGTCCCATTCCGGCAGCGTAGGCAAGACCTTTTTCGAAACGCTTCCGATGCGACCTTCCGACATCAAGCGGTCCGGCAGACGGAAAAAGCCGTCCTGGGCGGCCGCCACGGGGCCGATCAGAAGCGTCAGGAGGAGAATATTGCGTCTCGGGGACATCATATGCTACCGGTCGAAGAGTTTCTTCGGGGTAGCGCCCTCCGGAATGCGGAAATCGAACATGGGTTCGCTGCCGTCGATCCGGATATGGGAATAGAGGGTCCGGACAATGGTGGAATCCTTGGCGGACGTATAGGAAATGGAGGTGATGCGCTGGGGAAGCGTCACGCTCGGGAACTGGCGGTATGAAGAAATATAGCTCTTGCTGACCAGGCGGCCCGCCTTATCATAGTAGCCGACATAGATAGGCAGATAGTCTTCGAGGACCAGCTCGATTTTCGCGGTCCCTTTCGGCGCCTTGGAAGTCGGGAGATAGGTGCGTTTGAGAAGACCGTCCTCATCGGTCGTGGAAGACGCAAGGCGGTATCCGTACATCGAGAGGCCCAGGTCGTCGCTGTGGCCGCTCATGAAAAGATAGAAGATGTTGTCCTTCGTGCTGAAGTCGTCTCTCCGGTCGGAATAGACTTCGTTGCTCTTGGGGAAATAGGCCTTGAACTCACCGCTGAGGTTCGTCAGGACATAGTAGGACGGATCCCCGGAAAAGACCTGGACCAGATTACCGGCAGAGGTGCAGTACAACTCGCTGGTGCGGGTGACTGCCTTGCCGTCCATCACGGTCTTTTCTTCCACGTCAGCAGCGACTCGGGTCTGAGCCGCTGCTGATGCGGAAATGAAAAGTAGTGTGCTGATTAGTAAGCCTTTCAGCTGCATTATGCCCACATAAAGAAGGACGTATTGCCATAGAACTGGCTGAGTGAGCCATCTTCCACCAACGCGACGAGCTCGACGATGAAGTCAACAAACGGGACGATACCGAAAATACCGCCGACTGTGAACGTGTAGATCGCCCACATGAACGGACGGGTACCCATGTAGTGACGATGGATACCGAAGAAGCCCAGGAACCAGTTGAGAACCAGGACAACGGCATCAGACTTGGCACCGGAGACCGTCGTTGCGGCCATTACCGGAGCATCGCTGCTCATGTCAAGGGGTGCGACCTCGGTGGCGTTCTCGATGACCTCGTCGATGGCGGCCTCATCCAGTTTGTAGGACGTTGCGGAAGCTGTTGCAGCAAAGGCAAAAACAGCAATCAGAACAAAAAATAACTTTTTCATAATGGTGTAAAAGTTTTAATACAATAGCAAAGATAGTAATTTTTTGTCATTCCGAGCGAAGCGAAGGAATCTATAGCGCCAGGTCGAGGAGGGTGATGGCCGCCATGGCCTCAACAACGACGGGGGTGCGGAGGGCGAAACAGACATCGTGGCGGCCGGGAATGCCTGCGGCCGGAATACTGGAAGCAGGCTTGAAGGCGACGCGGAAAACGAGCGGATTACCGTTGGTGATGCCGCCATTGACACCGCCGGCATGGTTGGTCAGCGGAGTCTGGGGCTGATGGCGATGGCAGCAGTGATGGCCTTCCTCGTGACCGCCGTGCTGACAGTGATGGTCGCCGTCGTCGTGGCAGTGGCACTCATCATGGTCGCCTTCCTCGTGGCAATGGCATTCATGCTCTTCACCCTCGCCGTGGCAGCAGTGGTGCTCTCCATCCCCACCGTGGCCATGATGGCACTTATGCTCCTCCGGGAAGGCGTCGTTATGCTCCGAACCCTTCATCCGGGCGGCGGCGAAACCATCGCCGAATTCGATGCCGCGGACGCCCGGAATGGCGAATACGGCATGCGAGAGGCAGGACTCGACGCTGTCCCAGAAAGGCTCGCCGAGGCCGGCGGGAATGCCTTCGACCCTGCATTCGACCACGCCGCCAAGGGAATCCCCTTCCGCCTGCGCCGCTGCGAGGGCGGAAGGCCACTGGGCCGGGTCGGTCCGGCCGCCGATTTCGGTCAGCACGGCATGGATGCTGGCAAAATGGAGCAGCTTCTTCGCCACGACTCCGGCAGCGACAACGGCAACCGTCATGCGACCACTGAACGCTCCGCCGCCGCGGGGGTCATTGAAGCCGGCATATTTGATCCGGGCGGTATAGTCGGCATGGCCGGGACGCGCCTTCATGCCCTCGTAGTCCTCCGGACAGATGTCCTCATTATGGAACAGGATGGTCAGCGGAGCCCCGGTCGTACGGCCGTTGTAGAGCCCGCTGACAATCTCTGGAGTATCGGTTTCATGACGGGACGAGGTCCCGGGAGCGCCCGTTCTGCGGCGCTGGAGGTCCTCCTCGAAGTCCTCCGGGGAGAGGGGGAGGCCCGGCAGGACGCCGTCGAGGGTCACGCCGACCACGGGGCCGTGTGATTCGCCGAAAATACTGACTCTAAAATGCTTTCCAAAGGTATTCATGCTTTCGTGATAAATTGTCTGAAAAGCGCAGGGAAGGCGGGGAAGGATTTGGCGACACAAGCCGTGTCATCGATCTCGACCGGGGCGTCGGCGCCGAGGGCGGCAACGCTGAGGGCCATAACCATGCGGTGGTCACCATAAGAGGTGTACCGGCCGCCATGAAGCAGATGCCCCGTCAGCAGGCGGCGCGACAGGGACAGGCCGGTGATGATAAGGCAGTCCTCCTCGATCCGGGCCGGAACGCCCATTCGCGTCAACATTTCTACAATGGCCGCCGCCCGGTCGGTCTCTTTGTGGACCAGACGGTCGGTGCCGATGAGCCGGCTCTCCCCCGGGCAGAATGCCGCGAGGACGGCTACCACCGGGAAGAGGTCGGGACAGTTGGTGAGATCGGTCTCGAAGGGACTGAGCGGCGCTTTCATGACGTGGATATCGCCCGCCGCATCGCCTTCTTCGATGCGCGAGATGCTGGCGCCGGCTTCGGTCAGGATGTCGAGGATCGAAAGATCGGCCTGAAGGGACTGGGTATCCAGACCCGACACCTCCACTTCGCCGAAAACCGCGCCGGCCACCAGGAAGGGCGCAGCGCCGGACCAGTCGCCTTCGATGCGGAAATCGGCAGCGTGGAAACGCTGATCGCCCGGAATCCTGAATGTGATGCCGGTGCAGAGGGTCCAGTCCTGCGACTCCAGGAAATCTCCGCTCCCCTCCATCTCGCTGCCGATCCGGATTCCGAATTGCTTGAGGATGTCGAGGGTGATAAACAGATAGGGGATGCTCCGGGGCTCCTCGACGTAGACCGTCGAGCGCCCGGGGCAAAGCGGCAGGGCCGTCAGGAGGCCGGAAATCAGCTGTGAGCCACCCTTGCCGGAGAGTTCGGCGCGGCCGGGAAGGAGCGGTCCCTTCACCGTCACCGGCAGGTAGCAGTCGAAAGGACGTGCACTGTCATAGCGCTCATCGGGCTGGAGCCGGATGCCAAAGGACGCCATCAGGTCGTGCCCGTTAGCCAGCGGCCGGCCGAGAAGCGTTTTCTCTCCGGTAACGCGGACCGGCTCCGGAGACAGGACCGCAAGCAGCGGAATCAACAGCCGGGTCAGCAGTCCCGACTCGCCGGTATGGAATGCAGAAGCTAAGGTCAGGCAGCCCGGGGCGGCGGCGATGCCCGTTATGGCGAGGGTGACGGGGCCATGATCGGCGGCGGAATCCGTTTCCCGGACTCCATCTCCCGCCGAATCCGCTTCCCGCTCCACCCGGGCGCCAAGGGCTTCCGCCACGGCGATTGCCGCCTCGCTGTCGCCGCAGGGGGTATAACCACTTAGGTGCGAAGTACCTTCAGCCAGCGCCGCCATCAGGATGGCCCGCTGGGCGAAACTCTTCGAAGCCGGCATCGGGATAGGCACTGGGGCGCGAAACTTTGCAGAATCGGCCGTTTTTGTCAAGTTTTGATACACAGCCGCCCGCATCTGCGCCGTAGTCCATTGCCCGGGCGCAGTGGCGTCCTGCTCCGAGACGGCTGCATAGGTAAAAGGCGCACCGAGTCGGAGGCATTCCAGCCGCGTCGACCGTCCGTCCTCCCCCATCGCGAAGGCAATCAGCCGGTCCGGATACGGGGTGTCGTTATAGAGCCACATGAGCCGCGCGGCATCTTCGGCGCTGCGGGCCATCGTAACGATTTTGACAATCTCGCCGCCAAACATCGAACAGCGCTCGCCCATCGAGCGGAGCGCCACTTCCGGCGGGGTGCAGTCATAGTTATGGTACGAACGGATGAGCGTCGTGCCACATTCGCGGCAGAGCCGGCGGATCTGCTTGCCGACGGGCGCAGGGGCCTCGATCTCGAGGTCGGCATACTTCGCCCCGGCTTCGATGGCGGCACGAAGGCGCGTCTCGGCCTGCTCCCAGGCCTTCAGGTCGCAACGGGATTGCGGCCCGGATCCCTCACAGCGGCAGGTGGCAACGAGCGGGATATCGGTCCCGGCAAAGAGCTCGGCGATATCCTCCAGCGAAAGCGGAGAACCATCCAGACGGATCTCCGCCATCTCGATCTCGCCGTCCTGCAGCAGGGTCCATATTTCTTCCAGGGTCCGCCCCTGGATCGACGTACAAATCATTCTGTTATCAATGGTAGCAGCTGTTCTGGGGACAGCATTTGTTCGACCGTTTCGCCGGGCTGAGGCAGAAGGATGAAGCGAATCCGGCCGTCACTTTCGGCTTTCTTGTCACGGGTCATGGCATCGACCAGCGCCTCAGGAGGATACGGGCATTCGACCGGCAGAGCGCAGGCTGCGAAATCCGACGCAAGCTTGGATTCCAGCCCCCGACTGACCCCGAGCGCATCGCTCAGGCGCGCGGCCAGGATGATACCCATGGCCACGGCCTCGCCATGACGGATGTCGTCGCCCCGCTGCTGCGCCACCGACTCGATGGCGTGGGCGAAGGTATGGCCGAAATTGAGCTTCCGCCGTTCGCCCTGTTCGGTGAGATCGCGGGAGACGATGCCGGCCTTGATGCGTGCGGCAGAAAGGACGAGATTCCACGGACAAGCCGTGGAATGACGGTAATCTGCCGCAGGCGCCGGACAAGCCGTGGAATGACGGTAATCTGCCGCAGGCGCCGGACAAGCCGTGGAATGACGAGAGACTGCGTCTGCATAGAGATCCGCATCAGCGACGAGGAAGGTCTTCAGAAGCTCCGCCAGCCCGCAGCGGAACTCCCGCTCCGGAAGCGTCGACAACACCTCCGGGCAGAGGTATACCCACTGCGGCAGCGAGATGACCCCCAGCATATTCTTATAGGTATCGACATTCACCCCGGTCTTGCCGCCGATGGAAGCATCGACCTGCGAGAGGTGTGTTGTCGGGATGACGGCATAGCGGACGCCCCTTTTATAGATCGAGGCCGCAAAGCCGGCGAGGTCGGAGGTGATCCCTCCGCCGAGGGCCACGACCAGCCCGTCCCGCGAAAGACCCGCCTCCATCATGGCGCGGCACAGTTGCATGACTGTCTCCATGGTCTTGCCAGCCTCGGAGGCCGTGAGCGCGAAATGGCCTTTGGGCGCAGGGAGGAGATCTCTCCATTCGCTTCGCTCAGTCGAGATGACAGAGGTGTCATACACCAGGAACCATTCCCGCTCTCCGGAGATCAACTCCGCGGCTCCGGCAAGCGTCTCACCCGAGAAAATCCGGCTTTGTATCCCCCTGGAGAAGGCTATTTCGGTCACTGTTTCCATACAAACACAAAGATAACAAATGTTTTGCAATTCGGAATAAAACCTGTATCTTTGCACTCCTCAATCTACCGGCCCGGATGGCGGAATTGGTAGACGCGCTGGACTCAAAATCCAGTGTCCTTTAAAGATGTGCGGGTTCGAGTCCCGCTCTGGGCACACAAAAAAGCATCGCAAGTCGCGATGCTTTTTTGGTGCCAGGGTCGCTCCGCTCCGTTATTCTTCGCACTGCGATGCTATTTTCCGTGAATGCATTATCTTTGCAAGATGAAAGACAAAGCTATGCGAAAGGTTCTTATATTAATACTTGCGGTGCTGCTTCCCGTCCTGCCGGCTCCGGCGCAGGATTTTGACCGGTGGTTTACCGGGGAGACGCTACGGATCGATTATGTATTCTGCGGAGATACCCAAAAACAGGCCATCTACCTCCAGGGCCTGCTCAAGACCGGTGAATGGGCCGGACGACGGGGGCGTCTCGGCGAGACGCTGCTCCGGGGCAACGGCCAGATCCGCCTTAGCGACGCAGCATCCGGCAAACGCCTCTATGTCAACAGTTTCTCTACGCTCTTCCAGGAATGGGTGAGCTATCCGGAGGCCAAGCAGGTCAGCCGGGCTTTCGAGAATTGCTTCCAGGTGCCGTTCCCGAAAAAGCCGGTAGACATCGAGATCGTCCTGACCGATGTCCACGGAAAAGTCAGCGCCAGTCTTAAGCACCGGGTCGATCCTTCCGACATTCTCATCCGGCAGGTCAGCGACAACGGCGCCCCGAAAAAAGCGCTCATGGTCGGCGGAAAGAGCTCGGAAGCCATCGACATCGTCATTCTGTCGGAGGGCTACACTGACAAGGAGGAGCGCAAATTCTTCCGCGACGCCAAGCGGGCCCAGCAGGCCATCTTCTCCCATGAGCCGTTCGCAAGCCATGCCGACGCCTTCAATCTCAAGGCCGTTTTTGTCGCTTCGGCTTCGTCCGGCCCCAGCATTCCCCACGACGGACAGTGGCACAGCACGATGGCGGACAGCCATTTCGACACCTTCTACAGCGACCGCTACCTGACCAGTTCCTCCCAGCAGAAGATATTCGACGCTCTCGGGACCGTTCCGTTCGAGCATATCATCCTTCTCGTGAATACACCCGTCTATGGCGGCGGAGGCATCTATAACAGCCTTACCATCATGGGCAGTGACCATCCGACCTTCGCCCCGGTGCTGGTCCACGAATTCGGCCATGCTTTCGGCGGCCTCGGCGACGAATATGCCTATGACGACATGGAGGAATCGATGTATCCTGCAGACACCGAGCCCTGGGAGCCGAATCTGACGACACGGGTGGATTTCGGCAGCAAATGGAAGGACATGATTCCCGCCGGAACGCCGGTTCCGACGCCGCTTGATCCGATCGAGACGACAAGCGACGTCAGGCGCATCTGGTCAACGCTCTCCCCGGAACAGAAGGCCCGCCTCAACAGCAACGTCGGTCTCTACGAAGGCGGCGGCTATCAGTCCAAAGGCGTCTGGCGGCCCGTCCAGGAATGCCGCATGCGTATCAATGAGTGCGAGGAGTTCTGCCCCGTCTGCGCCCGGGCGATCATCCGGATGATCGAATACTACACGAAATAGGCACAAAAAAACCGCAGCCAAAAGCTGCGGATTCCTTTTTCCGAAAGACGGGGACAACTATAGATCCAGCTCCGCCAGGTCGGCGAGATGCTCCATCATGAAGTTCTCCAGCATCTGCTGGTCCTCCTCGGAGACTTTCCCTTCCATGAGCTGATCGATCTGTTCATTCTCTTCGTCGGTAAGGCCCTCGCTGAAGGTCATCATATCCTGGTAGATTTTCTTGAAGGTGTCGATATCGTTCTTCTTGGCAGCCAGAAGGAGCTGATCCATCAGAACAACGGCCTGGGATTCGACCGAGAGGCCCTCTAAAACAGGAGCCTGTTCTTCGGCCGGATTGGCCTCAACGACCGTTTCGTCCGCCTTTTCTCCCTTGGCGGCGTCTTTCTTATCGTTCTTGCAGGAAGCGAGGCCGCAAATCAGCAGGGCACTCGCGAAAATAGCAATGAGTTTTTTCATAATAAGGTGTCTTTGACAAAGAATCCGCAGTCATGGCTGCGGATTCTTTTTGGAAAAGGAATCTATTAAAGGTCGATGTCCTTGAGCTCGTCCATGTGCTTCATCATGAAGCCCATGAGAGCGGCCTCATCCTCATCGGTGAATTTGTCATCGAGCTTCTTGCCGATAGCTTTGTCCTCTTCTTCGGAGAGTTTCTCCTTAAGGGCGGCGAGATCCTTCGCAGCCTTTACGAATGCCTTGACATCATCATTCTTAGCGGCCTTGATCATCTTCTCGGTCAGGGAAACAGCCTTGTCCTCATTGCTCTGGCAGGAAGAAACCATGAATGCGAGAGAGCATGCGATCACGATGCTGGCAAGGATAGCAATAAACTTTTTCATAAATGTAAATGGATTTATTAGTTAGTAAAAAAGGATAATTAACTTGGGTAAATTTGTAAACTTTTTGCAATATAAGGATTTTTTTCAACAGTGCAAAAAAAATAGCAGCCAGACATAATGCTGGCTGCTAAAAGATTCCAAGGACAGACCTTGGAATGTCGGATGACTTAGTCGCTCAGGGAGAAGCGCTTGAAAGCGACGACTGCGGCCTCCTTGTCGGCGGCTGCGAGGGCTTCCTTGACGGTCTTCTTGTCGTCGGACAGCTGGTATTCCTGCTCCATGAGGGTGTTCTCCTTCAGGAACTTCTGGATACGGCCATTGACGATACCCATGATCATCTGCTCAGGCAGGGAGGCAGCCTTGGCGGCGCCGACCTCGGCGATAATCTGGCGGGCCTGGGCGGCCTGCTCGGGCGTGAGCCAACCCTTGGCGGTGTTGGACTCGATATGGTCTTCGCTGTCGACATGGGCGGGATTGATACCGACCTTCTTGAGAGCGGCGTCAACGGCCTTCTGGACCTGCTCGTCCTTGGTCTTCTGGATGGCGACAGTCTTCTCGGACTCGAGCACCTCGGCGGGCACGGAAGCGGCGTCGACGGCGACCGGGTTCATGGAAGCGACCTGCATGGCGATGCCACGGGCGATCTCAGCGGGAACGGCCTTGTTGAAGGCGACGATGGCACCGAGCTTGCCGTTGAAGTGGACATACTCGCTCACGAACGGGGCCTCGAGGGCGCCGTAGTAAGCCAGAACGTGCTTCTCACCGGTCTTGCCAGCCTGGTTGGTGATGTTCTCGTCGAGGGTGTAACCGTCGGCGGCCTTCACCTGCTTGAGGGCGGCGAGGTCAGAGGGGAACGCTGCGATGGCGGCGTCGGCGATCGAAGCGGCGAGAGCCTTGAAGTCGGGCGTGGCAGCGACGAAGTCAGTCTCGCAGCCAAGGCATACGAGGACAGCCTTGCCACCGGCGATGCGGCTGAGAACCGCACCCTGGGTCGTTTCGTTGTCACCGCGCTTGGCGAGAGTGGATTTACCCTTCTCGCGAAGGATTTCGACGGCGCGCTTGAAGTCGCCTTCGGCCTCGGTGAGGGCCTTCTTGCAGTCCATCATGCCTGCGCTGGTCATTTCGCGCAGTTTCTTGATGTCAGCTAAAGAGATTTCAGCCATAGTTTCTAATTGGATAAGCGGGTTATTATTCAGCCTTGGGGGCTTCGGTCTCGACAGGAGCTTCGGCCTTGGGAGCCTCTTCAGCCTTAGGGGCCTCGGGGGCAGCTTCTTCAGCCTTGGGAGCCTCGGCAACGGCCTCTTCGGCCTTCGGGGCGCGGCGGCTGCGGAGCTTCTTGGCGGCGGCAGGAGCGGCGGCTTCTGCTACGGGAGCCTCGGCATCAGCTTTTTCCTTCTCGAGCTTCCTTTCGCTGAGTCCTTCTTCGATGGCAGCGCAGAGAACGCCCAGCACGAGCTCTATCGACTTCGTGGCATCATCGTTTGCCGGAATCACATAATCAATGGGGGTAGGATCGCAACATGTGTCAACCATTGCGATAACCGGGATATTCAGACGGGCGGCTTCCTTGACGGCATTGGCCTCTTTCTGGATATCGACCACGAAAAGGGCGCTGGGGAGACGGCTCATGTCCTTGACGGAACCGAGGTTCTTCTCGAGCTTGGCGCGGAGGCGGTCGACCTGGAGGCGCTCACGCTTGGCGAGCTTCTCGAAGGTACCGTCTTCTTTCATCTTGTCGATGGTGTTCATTTTCTTGACAGCCTTGCGGATGGTCGGGAAGTTGGTAAGCATACCACCGGGCCATCTTTCGGTAACTGCCGGCATATTGACGGACAGAGCTTTTTCAGCTACGACCTCTTTTGCCTGTTTCTTCGTCGCGACGAAGAGGATCTTGCGGCCGCTGCGGGCGAGTTCTTTCATGACCTCGGCGGCTTCGTCGATCTTGGCGACGGTCTTGTGCAGGTCGATGATGTGGATGCCGTTCTTCTGGTCGAAGATATACGGAGCCATCTTAGGGTTCCACTTGCGGGCGAGATGTCCGAAGTGTGCGCCTGCATCAAGCAGTTCTTGGAAATTGGTTCTTGACATTGTTTTAATTTCTTTTTTGTTTTCTCTTTTCATCAATCCGGGAGTAGCGAACTATTCCGGTCTCCCGAATTTTCCGCGGCAGCGGCAATCCATTTTGTAGAGGGAGAAGGCTTCTCAGCCCGTCCGCAATCGCAGGATTTGGGAGTGACCCCTGCCGTACAATTAGGTAAATCAGCCAGCGGAGTAAGCGATTAACGCTTGCTGAACTGGAAGCGGCGGCGTGCACCAGGCTGACCAGGTTTCTTGCGCTCGACCTCGCGGGCGTCGCGAGTCAGGAAGCCGGCGGCCTTCAGGGCGGGGCGGTAAGCCTCCTTGTCGACCTCGCAAAGAGCGCGGGCGATGCCGAGACGAACGGCCTCAGCCTGACCTTTGGTACCGCCTCCGACGAGGGTAACCTTGATGTCAAACTGGCCTGCTGTACCGGTAAGCTCGAGAGGCTGGTTGACGATATACTGGAGGGTCTCCTCCTTGAAGTAATCGTTCAGCTCACGGCCGTTGATAACGATGTTACCTTTGCCGGCGACAACATAAACACGAGCGACTGCTGATTTACGTCTTCCAAGGGCGTGTTTCTGTTCCATGTGCTCTGTTTAGATTTCGTTTAACTTAATGGTTTTGGGCTGCTGGGCCTGGTGCGGATGCTCGGGGCCTGCATAGATAAACAGGTTGTTGATGAGCTTGTCACCAAGGCGGGTCTTAGGGAGCATTCCCTTCACTGATCTGCGGATCAGCTCGGTGGGCCTCTTCGCGAGGATCTCCTTCGGCGTCGAGAAACGCTGGCCACCCGGATAACCCGTGTAGCGCGTGTAGACGCGGTCGGTCATCTTCTTACCGGTAAGGCGGATCTTCTCGGCGTTGACGACGATGACGTTGTCACCGCAGTCGACGTGGGGAGTGTATCCGGCCTTGGTCTTTCCACGGAGCACGAGGGCCACGCGGGAAGCGAGACGACCAAGAGCGAGATCAGTCGCGTCAATGACCACCCATTCTTTCTTCACAGTCGCGGCGTTGAGCGAGACTGTTTTGTAGCTAAGTGTGTCCACTGTCTTGATACTTAATGGTTTAACAATAAAAGTTGCGATACCCCGCACTTTTGGGGGACCGCAAAGGTAGGAATTATTTGGGAGAATACCAAAAGAAATCCAAACAGATACGGTTCTCTCCGAAGGAGTCCTTGCATTTCTGCGCGGTTTTTCCCAACTTTGCGAATAAATGATTTGGGTTATGAAAAAGCCTTTCCTGTTTTTCGCCGCGCTGATGACACTTCTGGCAGTATCCTGCGACAAAGAGAAAGAAGAGAATACGCCCGGGAACCCGGAGGAGAATATCCAAACGAGCGATCCGTTTGTCTTCGGTGCAGTCGATCTCGGCCTTTCCGTCAAATGGGCGAACGCCAATGTGGGAGCGGACAAGGCGGAAGCCTACGGAGACTACTTCGCCTGGGGCGAAATCGCCGTCAAGTCGGATTATGACTGGACGACCTATCTGTGGTGCAACGGCAATTATGACAGTCTTACGAAGTATTGCACCGACGCTTCTTACGGCGAACGCGACGGCAAGAAAGTGCTGGAACCCTCTGACGATTCCGCCCGGAAGGTGCTTGGCGGAAGCTGGCGGATGCCGACCCAGGACGAATGGACGGAGCTCTGCGAGCAGTGCAGCTGGAAATATGTGACGCAAAACGGCATCGCCGGATGGACGGTGACGGGCAGGTCCAACGGCAACAGCATCTTCATCCCCGCCGCCGGCTACTATAGCGGCACGGAGAAGCTGGATGCCGGATCCAAGGGTCTCTACTGGTCCTCTTCCCTTCACTCGATCATGCCCTTCTACGCATGGCACCTGGTCGTCGGCGCCCAGCCCGTCGTAGAAGCCACTGCCCGCAACTTCGGCATGAGCATCCGCGCCGTGACGGAATAGACTCGTAACAAATCCGCACAATAGAATCCATCGCAATGAGCAAAAAGATCAATTGGTCGCAATTTTTCATCAGCGTCCTGGGAACAGCCATCGGCGTTGGTCTCACCTTCGGACTGAATGGAATGATGGAGCGCCACAAACAGGACAAGGCCCAGCGGCTTACGGCCATCATGGTGATACATGACATCGACTGTACCATTGATATCATCAAATCTTGGAAAAAGCAAGAAGAATCTGCAGATGATCTGCTTCATTATGCGATAGAGCACCGAGATGATGTGGACATGATGCCCTATGATACCCTGGTCAAGGTAATCACCTGTCTGGTGGATGAAGGCCGGGAATTCCACTTCGACACCTCCAAGGAAAAGATTTTCAACAGCGACCTGGACACCTGGCAGAATCTCGGGAATATGAAGTTTCTCGACAATGTCCAGTCTTTCTTTTACGACAGACAATCTTTGCAGGATGTTGTCAATCATTCGGAGACGTGGGTCGCACCTATCCCCAGAAGGGAATATATGCAGATGTATATGGAAACCAGCAGGAAAAGCGTAGAAGAATTCTCCGACATGGCGCGGGTATTCCTTAAAGAGAAACTTCCCGACAACAAGGTGAAATTCTATATAGATGTCGCATATTTCAGGATCAAGACGCTGAACGGGATCATTGACGAATGGACCAAACTGAATGAAGAGAACAAATTCCTGATGGGCATTACGGACAAGGAACTGGAAGATTATATCAACCATATCGACGTGAACGGCGAGGCCGTCACAGATAAAAGCCTGAAGGGAACCTGGATTCATTCTAAGGAGAAATTATCCCAAAAGTTTTCTTTTTCTGCAGACCACACCTATTCGTCGGAAATGAAAGGATCCGAAAGTGGTCATTGGCTTAATTTCTCCGGGGAATTCTCAACCACGCTGTCTTTCACCGGCACGTGGGAGATAAAAGGAGATTCGCTGATCTTGAATGCAGATTCTCCGTCTTTCGTTTTTGAATTGGACGATAGCCGCCTGGTACCTGCAGAAGGCAAACAGGACAGTCTGGACAGCTGGATAAAGGAGTATCGCGAAGAGATGAAGGAAAGATACGGCTCCATGACCGAAAAGGATTTACGGACATCTTTCAAGGCCAGGCTGGATTCTTCCAAGGACAAAATGGAAATGACCGATTCCGATGGAAGCGTCCGTTACCTCAGGCGCAAGTGACGGGCCTTGGCTCAATCCTACAGATAACTCTCCAGGACCTTCCCGAAGATTTCCTTCTCCTCTGGCGTAAGGAAAAACACCTCGATCGGCAGTTGGAACAGTCGCTGTTTCAGCGCTGACGGAAGCTTCTCGACATCGACGATGCGGCGGGCATCCTTTTCCGTCGTGCAGAGCATGGCGGTCGGATTCTCCCTGACAGCGGATTCGATCTGGCGGATATCGGCGCGGGAGAACTTATGATGGTCAGGGAAACGGATATGGCTCACAATCTGGTAGCGGTCGCTCAGGTAATGGGCCATCGGTGTGTCCTTGGCAATGCCGGTGAAGAGGATCAGGCGTTTCGAATAAATGAAACGGGGATCGGCTTCCGGAAATACCGGACTCATTTCGGCATAATCGATGCCGGTGAAAAAGAGATACTTGCGCTCGCCGTTACGGGTGACGGCGGTGCAGGTAGTGGCATTATAACCCTTGAGCCCCAGCCAGCCGGCCCAGCGGCCGCGTTCCCATGCATCCAGATAAGCCGGACACTTGGTAACGATCAGGATATCGGCGGCCTGCAACCGGCACGGAAGATCCCGGAGGCGTCCCAGCGGCAGCAGTGCGTCACGATGGACCGGACGGTTATAATCAACGAGAACGACGTTGACGCTCGCCCGAAGCTTCCGGTACTGGAAGGCATCGTCAAGAAGGATTATTTCGGCCTTCGGCACATCCTTGTCGATACAGCGACGGGCTTTCTTGTCGGTCTGAAGCAGTTCGGGATGAGTCAGGAAGCGACATCCCTCAATGCGGTCCTTGTCCACGGCGACGGTGACGACCGGGAACTTCGCGGCGATCTGCTGCGGCTCGTCGCCGAAAAGCGCGGCGCTGCCGTCCCGTTCGACCTTCTGGAAGCCCTTGCTCCTTCGTTTGTAGCCCCGTGACAGCACCGCGATATTGCTGTATGCCCATCGGTCGCTTCGCATGAGGGTCCGCAGGATCATCTCGGCATGGGGTGTTTTACCCGTCCCGCCGACGGTGACATTCCCGACACAAATAGTCGGCACCTCCGCCTTCCCGGACTTCTTCCAGCCCCGGTCGTAAAGCAGGTGACGGACGCTCAGCGTCAGGTAATATGGTGAAAGAATGATCTTTCGGAACATATCAGAAGCCGTTTTCGGCAAAAATGCCTGCAAAGATAGCAATTTTTGCGCTTTTCGTCCATTTTTTCCTATCTTTGCAGTCCCAACCCTCCCGCCTTGGTGGTGGAATGGTAGACACGAGGGACTTAAAATCCCTTGGCCCGAAACGGCCGTGCGGGTTCGAGTCCCGCCCGAGGCACATTAAAGACTTTGTATGTTGCTAATTTTCAAGCACTTACAAAGTCTTTAATTTTTCTGTTCCCCAAATTTGGTCGCATTTGGTCGCATTTTTATTTCCCAATAATCCCCAATAATCCCCAATAAAGATAGAAGCCCCACGACAAAGGCAACAAAACATATAATTATTTCAGATATTCATCTATCTTTGCAGTGAATAATAGTGCAATCATGAATAAATTGTGTATTCTATGGCTTTGTTGCGTCTCCCTGCTCTGGGGATGTGACAAACATAAAGGTGAAGAAGAGGACAGTTATACCGGTCCGCCTTTAATCCAGGTACAACTCTTTGATTCCAAGTACTATGCGATAGACGAGAGGGTCATTTCCGTGTCTTTCTCCGGTGAAGGGCAGGAGATAGCTTGGGCGGAGGATGATGTCGCCCTTCAGCCCCGAATCCGGCACGGAAAATGGAATGCGGAGGTGAAGGAAATTTCCGTTGATCCCGGACATTTCTCCGGCATCTTCACCGTAGTCACCAGCCGGTATACCTACTCCTTTTCCAAAGTATTCGAAACCGCACAGAACAAGAAAGTGGAAGTACTCCTCGATTTTGCGGCTCCCGACCAACAGCCCAAACGGAAGGTCGGAGTGCTCGGAGACTCCATTTCCTCCTTTAAGGGCGCCATGTGCAATTACACCTATTCCTGCTTTTATCCCGATGAAGATCCGAATGTCGCTTCGGGCAACAATGAAGCGGTCGACAGTAAAACGAAGACGTATTGGTGGATCCTGGTGAATGACCTGATGAAAAACGGGACCATGGACGCCAATTCCTCGTGGGCCGGGAAAAGGGTTATTCATGAGACGAGCAACGGCCTGTCCGCCGGTCTTGTGGACAGGGTGGGCGATTTCATCGATCCGGACATTATTCTGATTCACGGCGGGACCAACGACAAGAACAAGGGTACGCCGCTGGGCAATTATGACTATGACCTGCCGATTGACGAGTTGGATGAAAGCTGTTTCCGAAGCGCATATATCAAGATGGTGAGACTGCTTCAGGAACGCTACGAGGGGGTTCAGCTCATCCTGATTGTCGGCGACATGCTAACCTCCGATTACGAAAAATCCATTGTGGAAATCGCCGCGCACTACAAAATTCCGTATGTCAATTTCGTCGGAACCCAAATCTCAAAGTGTAAGGGTAGTCATCCCGACTATTCTGGAATGAAGTATATGGCGCAGACTGTTTACGGCAGATGCAAGGACTACCTGCCCTAATTACTTTTTCTCGGTCACTTTTGGTCGCGTTCCTGAAATTTTGGTCACATTTGGTCGCATTCTCCGCTCATTATTTGAATACACTGCCGGGATAATTCAACCACTTGATAGACAAAACCTTCAATAGCCACCAAGAATACACGATAGCCACAAGTCTTCTAGCTCCCATCCGAGGCACATTAAAGACTTTGTAATCTGCTAATTATCAAGCACTTACAAAGTCTTTAATTTTTCTGCCCACCAATTTTGGTCGCATTTGGTCGCATTTACCAGGGTATTAAAGCAAGTCAAACCCGCTATACATGATGCTCTCTATCAGGGCTTTCTTATGGTCAATTCGCAGATAATGTGTAAATTTGTCAAAACGCATCATAATCTTTATATGAAGAATACCCATAGGCCTTTTTGGCAGGCCCTTTTAATTCAAGTCTTAGGTACCGCCCTTGGTGTATTGCTAACCCTGGGCACTGGACAGTTGATTGCCCACAGAAGGCAGGTTCAGAATAGGAAAATGACGGCTTTGATGGTCCTCGGCAACATAGAATCCTTCAGCCGTTCCATGGAGGCGATATCCGATGAAATGGCCCGCTTGGATACCATAACCACCTGGCTGCTGAGCATTCCGGACGAGCAGATTCCAAAGATGGACCAGAGGGAACTTCAATCTGTCATCTACGATGCGGTATATCTGCCGATGATTGAATACGACAAAACGGCCCAGAACATTTTTGGCAATAATATAAGCACTTGGGAGAATCTGGGCAACTTCAGTTTTATTGATCGTGTCGGGCAAACCTTTACCCAGGTTAACCGTATATACGAGCATTGGTCGAATAAGCGTTCTGAGTTGGATGAAATCTATAACAGAATCTATCGCCATCCCGATGATTATCCGGGACAGTCATTCGCCGAGAAGTTCCTGCGAAACGAAGAAGCCAGGATAATCATAGGTCGTGTCCATTCTGCGCGTGATTATTGCGACCGCAATGCAATCGTTGTACGGACAAACAACCGTATCAATATGCAACTCATCGGCATCACTGAGAAGGAGGTGATGGATTTCTGTGATAATTTGGAATCCCAAGTGGACGAAGAAGCCATAATATCTTCCGTGGTTCTACCCCGGAATCCACGTCCCAACAAGGACAGCCTCTACACAATGCCGGCATATAAGTAGCTTTCTCCGAAAACAACACAGGCCAGCAATCCTCTAATCCATTGGCAGGCGCTTTTTTGTTTTTGAAGAATCCTTTATCCCTTATTATCAGTATAGTTTCGATTTCAACCAAGGCACATTTGTTGGTCACTTTTGGTCGCGTGCTTCAGAATTTGGTCACTTTTGGTCGCATTTTCCGCTCATTATTTGGATACACCGCCAGGTAATAGCAACCACTTGATAGACAAAACCTTCAATAGCCACCAAGAATACACAATAGCCACAAGTCTTCTAGCTCCCGCCCGAGGCACTAAGAATATCATTCTTTTAACATGAATCCCGAAAGATAAATGAGCACACTTTCGGGATTCACATCACTCAATGCAAACCACTCCTTTTATCGCAATATACTAACAAACTACGTTGAAAAGATTTTGTCAATTGCATTTATATATATAGGAAGATCTTCGTGCTCTATACCAAACTGCTTTTCAATCATAAACCCAACAATCATCTCCCCGTCAATCAGAATGATAGGTACAGCGCCCTGTTTGATAGAATAACGCATTGCCTCCTTTGAAAATGAGGATGTAGTAAAGAAGACACCTTGCTCAAATTCTCCTTGGATAGCACCTCTAAAAGCATCAATCTCTTTTCTACTTATTGTAGTATTGTCCCATCGCTTACATTGAAAAGCGACATTCATATGGGCTAACCCTATTTTTAGCTTTCCAAAGCCATCGATTCCTCCATCACGACTCTTTTGCGTTACAGACACATTATTAAACCCATATACTTTTAGAAGATGTACGCAAAAAATGAAAAATATTTCAAAAAACTACGGCCATTTCAAAAATTAGCCGTATATTTGTCACAAAAAGACGCCTATGGCCAAGTTTTATCAAGATATATCCGCAAGCGGAGGAACGATACGGACCCATGAACTACATGAGCCCAGGGCTTACTATGGAATCAACAAAAACATCAAGTCTGGCAATGTCATCAGGCTCAAGAATGGTGTGTATATTCTCCCTGAAGAACTGGCTACCACGATGGTCGATGTCGAAAGAATCGTTCCCGGCGGTGTAGTTTGTATGTATTCCGCATGGGATTATTATGGTCTTACCACACAAGTCCCTGACGGATTCTACGTCGCTATTGAAAAGCACAGGAAAGTGGTGGTCCCTGATATTTCAGGCATAGTTCTCTGCTATTGGGAAGAAAAATACTGCACGATGGGCGTTGAAGAAGCTGACATTGCCAATCATAAGGTTAAGATTTTCTGCATCGAGAAAAGCGTCTGCGACGCCGTAAAGTTTCGCAACAAGATCGGGACGGAGGTGGCTGTTGAGATCCTTAGGAACTATCTCAAGCGCAAGGATCGTAACATTTCCCGTCTTATGGATTACGCAAAACAAATGAGAGTGCTGTCAA
>Ga0265301_10000196_pt1 | contig 97242 bp, 68 predicted proteins | sample AusTroGonzalo_MG_2_FD_193488 | JGI IMG/M metagenome (GOLD analysis project Ga0265301, IMG submission 193488) | Bovine rumen microbial communities from tropical cattle in Woodstock, Queensland, Australia - Gonzalo_04 | ecosystem: Host-associated > Mammals > Digestive system > Stomach > Rumen ... | reverse complement strand
AGACTTCGCTCCCTGTGGAGGCGCATCCCGCCTTCAGCGTGAAGTTCGGGGAAGAGGCCGGTTCGGAAGAGGAGATGCGGGAAGGATCCCGTGAGATCCTCCTCGTGAGCGACGCGGACACCGATCTGGACCTGAGCCAGGTAATCTACGATTACGTCTGTCTCTCCCTGCCCATGCAGCGGGTTCACGCGGAAGGAGCATGCAACCCCGACACCGTCCGCTTCCTCAGCCGGGAGCCGGAGAACGAGGAGGCTGCCCCGCAGAACAGCCCGTTCGCCGCTCTGAAAGGACTTTTTGAAGAAAAATAAAACATAAAAAGATAGAATTATGGCACATCCGAAACACAAACTCTCCAAGCAGCGGAGAGACAAGAGAAGAACGCACGACCACGCTGCGGTCCCGACCCTGAGTGTCTGCCCGAACTGCGGCGCCACCGTGATGTATCACCGTGTCTGCCCCGAGTGCGGCTACTACCGCGGTCGTCAGATCATCGAAAAGAGCGCGGAGTAATCAGCGCTCTTTTTTGGTTCCGGCCCGGTAGTTCAACGGATAGAACGGAAGTTTCCTAAACTTTAAATAGAGGTTCGATTCCCCTCCGGGCTACGAAAAGTGCATCGCCTAGCGGCGGTGCACTTTTCGATTAACACCCGGAGGGGAATCCGGCGCAAGCGCCGCATTCTTTTACACCCGCGCTTCGCGCCGCCCCGAGGGGCGACTGGGGGGAGACCCCCAGACCCACTCTCACTCTCACTCCGATGCACAGTCAAGCAATGGGTAGTGACGGCCGGTGGCTTACAGGGTGAAGACGGTTTCCTTCAGGATTTCCGAGACGGTGGGGTGGGGGAAGACCACTTCCTTGAGCTGCTCCACGGTCATTTTCTGCTCGATGGCGATGCAGGCGCTGTGGATCATCTCGGAGCAGGGGTTGCCCAGCATGTGGACGCCCAGCACGCGGTGGTCCTGCTTGTCCACGATGACTTTGCAGAGGCCCTCGCCGCGCTCGTTCTCGGCTACGAAGCGGCCGGAATAGGCCATGGGCAGTTTGAGGACGGTGTATTCCAGCCCTTTCCGGGCTGCATCGGCCTCGGTGACGCCCACGCCGGCCACTTCCGGATTGGTGTACACCACGCCGGGAATGGCGTCGTAGCGCATCTGATCGGCCTTGCCCAGGATGTTGTTGACCGCCACCTCGCCTTCGCGCGTGGCCGTATGGGCCAGCATCGAGAAACCCGTCACATCGCCTGCGGCATAGATGCCGGGGATGTTCGTGCACATCTTCTCATCGACCCGGATGCCGTAAGGGCGCCCGGCGGGATTGAGGGCCAGCTCCACGCCGATGTTCTCCAGGCCGAGGCCCTGGATATGGGCCCGGCGGCCCACGGAAACCAGGATTTTGTCCCCCGTGGCCCGACAGGTATTGCCTTCCGGATCCTCATAGACGACGTCGTTGCCTTCCACGGCCACGACCTTGCAGCTGAGGTGGAACTCCACGCCCTTCTTGGCGTACTGGGCCTGGAGCATGGCGCTGATTTCATCATCCAGGGGCCCCAGGATCTTCGGGAGCATTTCCACGACGGTCACTTTCGTGCCGATGGAGTTGAAGAAACTCGCGAACTCCATGCCGATGACCCCGCCGCCGATGACGACCAGTTCCCGGGGCTGCTCCGTGAGCGAAAGGATTTCCCGGTTCGTGACCACGGTGCCGCCCAGGCCTTCGCGCAGGCCCGGTATCGGAGGAACCGCAGCCTCGGAACCCGTGCAGATGAGGAGGTTCCGCGCGGTATAGGTCGATTCGCCCGCCGCGATCGTGATGCCCTCGCCGTTCCGGCTCAGGATCGTGGCCGATTCCCGGACCACTTCCACCTGCGCCCCCTTCATCTGGGCCTTGACGCCGCCCACAAGCTTTTTCACCACCTTCTCCTTGCGCTTGAAAACGGCGCCGAAATCGATGGAAGAAGCCTCCACGTTGACCCCATACTTGTCCCCGTGGCGGGTATAATCATACACTTTTGCACTATACAGGAGCGTCTTGGTGGGGATGCAGCCTTCGTTCAGGCACACGCCGCCCAGTTCCCGCTTTTCGAACAGGACTACGGAAAGGCCGGCCGCTCCGGCACGCCCGGCAGCCACATATCCCCCGGGACCGCCGCCGATAATCGCTAAATCGTACATCGTTGCTGTGTTTCTTTGAATTTTATGCAAAGGTAACGCATAACCGGCACAGATGCAATGAAGCGGATGCGCAAAAGGCTTCGATTTTCGCTCCCTTTGGACGAAACAAAGGAAAAAATGATTATTTTTGTAGATAGTAGCTGTATTTGTTTCCTAAAACTTAAATTCAGGTATCTGTGTTATGAAAACGAATAAGAAAACCCTGATCATCCTGGCCTCGGTCGCAGGCCTGTGCCTGGTGGGCCTCGCCGTCTCCCAGTTCGCCAACTGGGACGTGGACAACGAAGGTTCCAGCGGCAATATCGCCAAGTCATCCCGGTTCTCCCGCAAAACCGCGGAGGATGGCGCCAGCAACATGCAGGAACTGCTCCTCAACGATGAGGACTATAAGAACGGCGTCGTGGCCGCCTATCTGGTGATGAAGACCCGTGCCCGCCAGTTCAATTCCCTGGTGGACATGTCGATGGAAGTCGCCGGGGGCATCCCGGAGTTCGAGGACCTGCTCAAGGATATGCAGGAAACCAAGCCGATGGTGGAAAATGTGATCACTTCGATGGAAGCCGCCGGCAACGACCTCGATGCCGCCCTGGGCGGGGAGTCGCCCAAGGAACTGGCCCAGAACACCACCAACGCGACCCTGGCCTATGCCGCCCTCCAGAAGCAGAACAGCGTGGCTGACCGCTTCATTGACACGGCCGATGCCTACCTGAAGACCGCGGAAGGCAACGACCGTCTCAAGCTCGTCCGCGACCAGTGGATGGATTACCAGCAGCTGACCGCCGTCCTGACCCGGGACGAGGAGGCCGCCGCCGCCCTTCAGGAAAAGGGCTACCTGCTGACGGCCGAACAGGGCGCCGCCGCCCTGGGCTCCTTCAGCCAGGACTGCCAGGTGGCTGCCCTGTGCAATGCCTCCATGACCGAGATGATGGGCGCTATCCCTCATATGCTCGCGTCCAACGTGATGGATTCCGCGATGTCGGACGAGGTGCTGAACGCGCTGCGCGACCAGACCGATGAGGTGCTCGGCCTTGCTGGCGGGAAGGTCCTGGGTAACCAGGTCGAAGGTACTGCCGTTGGCGCTGTTGATGCCCTGGGCAACCAGGTTGAGAGCAATGTCGGTGGTGCCGTCGCTTCCCTCAATATGGTGCTGTATGCCGTGGACGGTCTCAAGAATCTTCAGGTCGCCGCGATTCCCGTCCTGAGCAATGCCCAGGAGATGGTCGGCCAGAACCAGGTCCCGCTGAGTCTCCAGGTGACGAATGTCATGAGTGCCATGGCGGGGGAGAGTGCGGAGACACTTCATGTATATGCTTTATAGCCGTTCCGTCCCGTGGCCCGCTCATTACGCAGAGGGATCGGCATCCTGATCCTTACGCTGGTTCTGCCCCTGGCTTCCCGGGCGCAGAACCAGACTTACTTTCAGTACAAGACGGATGAGGCCCGGCTGGTGTTCTTCGACAAGAACCTGTCCCGGTACATCCCGCATATGGTCCGCATGTTCCAGAACGGCAAGGCCCTGCACAACCAGATCTGGACGACGGATTCCCTGTATGTCCCCGAAGCCCCCCTGCTGCTGTTGACGGACTGGGAGGACGACGGTAACGGCGGTGCTACGCCGCTGCCGCGCTCGATGATCCAGATCGGCATGGCCCCCCTGTCCATGTCCTATTACATCAACCCGTCCAGCGAGCGTTACCGGCAGCTTTTCTGCCACGAGTACACGCATATCGTGATGACGGACAAATACAACCGGCAGGACCTCGGGTGGCGTAACTTCTTCGGTACCAAGGTGGGAACCGAGAGTGCCCATCCCATTTCGGCCCTGTGGAGCTACCTGAGCGTACCCCGCTGGTACGCCCCGCGCTGGTATCACGAGGGCATCGCCTGCTTCATGGAAACCTGGCTGGGCGGCGGCGTGGGCCGTGCCCTGGGCGGGTACGACGAGATGTATTTCCGCAGCATCATCGCAGGCGGGGACAAGCTGTTCTCGGTCGTAGGCCTGGAAACGGAAGGTTCCACCATGGACTTCCAGGTGGGTGCCAATGCATACCTGTACGGTACCCGGTTCGTCAACTATATGACGGCCCAGTACGGGTACGACAAGCTGATCCAGTTCTACAACCGGACGGCCGACAGCCGCACCTTCTTTGGCAACCAGTTCAAGCAGGTGTACGGACGCCCGCTCCGCCAGGTGTGGAACGAGTGGAAGGAAGCGGAGAAAAAGCATCAGGAGGCCAATCTGGCCGCCGTCCGCCAGTATCCGCTCACGCAGACCGTCCCGCTGACGAAAGATCCCCTGGGCTCCGTGTCGCCGTTCGTGTATGACCCGGACACCGGCAAGGCCTATGCCGCCATGAACGCCCCCGGCGACTTCGCCCATATCACGGAGGTCGACCTGAACACCGGCAAGCAGCGCAAAGTGTCGGACCTGTACGGCATCCAGCTGTACAATCCGGCGTTCGTGGCCCTGGACCGCAAGGGCCACCGCCTCATCTACACGTTCAACAACGCCAAGATGCGCGGCCTGGTCGTGTATGACCTCCAGAAGAAGCAGGTGGTCAAGAAACTCAAGTACCAGCGCGTCAACAATATTGTCTATGACAATGCGACGGACCGCCTGTACGGCCTGTTCTCCAACGGCGGCACGCAGTCCATCATCCGTTATGACAAGGACATCGAGCACCCCGAAATCATCTATGCCTTCCCCTTCGGCGTGAGCGTGTCGGACCTGGACGTCAGCCACGACGGCAAACTGCTGTCGATGACCCGTCAGGGGGACAACGGCGAGCACACCCTGCTCCTGTTCAACACCGATGACTTGGCCAACGCCAAGTTCCAATACCAGGAACTCGTGACGTGGGAGGACACGAACCTCGGCCAGTTCCGCTTCTCCCTGGACGATAAATACCTGATCGGAAGTTCTTACTATACCGGCATTTCCAACCTCTGGCAGATCAATCTCGAAACGCGGGAGATGGACCTCCTCTCCAATACGGACATCGGCCTTTTCGCCCCGCTGGAGATCGCTTCCGGGAAACTGATCGCCCTGGAGTTCGAGCGGGACGGCATGCGTCCGGTTTCGCTGGACCGCCGGGTGGTGGAGGATGCCAATGCCATCGAACTGTTCGGCCAGAAGGCCTATGAAAACAACCGGGAAGCGTTGGAGGCCGTCGGCCTGCTGAAAGAGCCGCTGCCGCAGATCGAGTTCGGGGATGTCTATAACAACATCACCCCTTACAACGTCTTCAAGGAGATGCGTTTTGCCGGTGCCTATCCGATCGTGACCGGTTTCACGGATGCCAAGGCCTGGAACCACGTGACCCCGGTGCTGGGCTACCGTCTGCTGTTCAGCGACCCCGTGGGCCTCAGCAGCATCAAGATGGCGGTGGGTGTCTCGCCCTGGAGCAGCAACGACCTCAAGAACAAGTTCCACGCGGATTTCGAATGGAAATACTATTTCTGGACGTTCAAGGCCGCCTGGAACCATACCGATTTCTACGACCTGGCCGGTCCGATGCGTTCCAGCCGCAAGGGTTATATGGCGAGCCTGTCCTACGATTATTCCAATTCCATGGTGGCTCCTTATACCCGGGCCTGGGGTGCTTCGATAGGGGCCTATGGCGACATGGACGCCCTTCCGTTGTACCAGGAAATCAGTGTGGATGAGGGGATCCGCTCCATGCAGACCATCTCGCTGTACGGAAAGATTGCGAAGTCCCGCAGCACCCTCGGTGCCGTGATGCGCGAGCAGGGTTATGAACTGGGCCTGCAGGGTTACGGTTACCTGGCCGGCGGCCGGTTCTTCCCGTCGGTGGACGCGACGGCCGATTTCGGCGTCCTGCTTCCGATCGACCGGAACACCTCCTTCTGGCTGCGCACTGCGGGCGGACACTCTTTCGGCGATCCCAAATCGGCCTTCGGCAATTCCTATTTCGGCGGTTTCCGCAACAACCGGGTCGATTACCGGAATGCCTTCCAGTACCGTTCCATGCTGGCCATGCCGGGCGCCGGCATCGATGCCATCCATGCACACACGTATGCCAAGGCGACCGGCGAGCTCAACCTGCGCCCGATCCGTTTGAACGATTTCGGCGCTTTGTTCCTGTATCCGACCTGGATCCAGTGCTCCTTCTTCGGCACGGGTCTGTCGGCCTGGAATCCCGGGGAAGCGCGCCAGATGTACTACAGCGCCGGTGCCCAGTTGACCACCGAGCTGGTTTTCTTCAACTACCTGAAAACCACGCTTTCCGTGGGATACGGACATCTGTTCGCTCCGGAGGGCTTCCCGGGCGGCCGGCACGGCAACGAGCTGATGGTCTCCCTGAAGCTCCTGTAGGTTGCAAAAAAACCTTATCTTTGTGAAATTTTGAGAGATATATGAAGAAATTGATGATGCTTGTCGTGGCGGTCTTCCTGGCCGTCCCGACCTTTGCCCAGGAACCCCCTTCCCTGAGCATTTACAAAACGGAAAACGGAGTCTTTTCGGTGGATATGGTTTCCCATCTGGGCTGGGGCTTCCATTTTGTCAAGTCGGATGATTTTACTCCCAAGGGTTCGGGTGAGTTCTTCCTGAACGTGCTGAATTTCAAGATCTATCCGGTCGAGTCCTTCGGTCTGGAGGCCGGTCTGGACTGCAAGTGGAACTATTTCGGCTCCCGCAATGACGTCTTTGCCTTTGACGCGAATCATCTGGTCCAGGCGATGAATTTCGATTTCGTCGGCAGCAACCTGGAGAAGACCCGCAGCGATTTCAGCATCTTCGCCCTGTCCGTTCCCGTGGTGGCCAAATTCAAGGCGGGCAGTTTTATGATCGGCGGCGGCGCCGAGGCCAATTTCAACCTCTCCTGCAAGACCTACTATCGGTTTGAAAGCAATGAAACCCGTACGACCCACGATGCCTGGAAGGGGAAGGTGAACCAGTTTACCTACGACTTCGTCGGGATGATCGGTTACCAGAACGTTTACCTGCTCGCGAAGTTCTATCCGAAATCTTCCAGGCTTCTTCCCGAAGGTTCCGTGACCTTCAACTACTGGACCCTCGGTTTCGGAATTGCTTTATGATGCCTGAGGAGCGGTACTATCGGATTGGCGGCCACGTGGTGCGGGTGCGGCTGGAGCAGCCCTGGACCTTCAAGCCGCTCACGGAACAGCAGGTGGAGCTGGTGGAACGGCTCCGCCGGGGGGAGGACATCGGCGTCGAGTCCGTTCCCGCGGACCGGCAGGAGCAGCTTTCGGTCAATGAGGCCCTGATGGGCAAGGAGGTGATGACCCGCGAGAAGTGGGAGACGCTGGATGCGGAAGAGCGTGCGGAATACCGCCATGCCCTGGATTTCCTGCAGTACGCCCCCTTCGAGGTCCCTCCGACCGAACCGCTCTTTACCCTGACCGTCCGTTCGGAAACGCCTCAGTGGTTGGAGGATACCCGCAAGGAATGGACGATGGAAACCGCCGTTGACGAGATTCCTCCCATCTATTACGGCTATACCTTCAACGGGAAAACCATCTACGAGTACTTCATGACCCGGGAGCACCGGGCCGGCTATTTCGTCATGAGCGAGGATTATCGGGAAGGGGAGTATTATCCCTGTCCCGGGATCGGTGCCCGGACCACCCTCTTCGAGGTCAATACGTCCCTGATGATCCAGTACACCTTTGCGGCGGCCGGATTCTCGACTTTGCTCCTGCACGCCTCCGTCACCCGTTTCGAAGGGCGCGGCAACCTCTTCTTCGGGGTTAGCGGCACCGGGAAGAGCACCCACAGCCGCCTGTGGCATCTGTATGTGCCGGAGTCAGACCTGATGAATGACGACAATCCCATCATCCGGTTCGAGAACGGCCAATGTCTCGTGTACGGCAGCCCCTGGAGCGGCAAGACGCTCTGTTACCGCAACGTCGTCGCTCCCGTGAACGCGCTGGTCCGGCTGGAGCAGGCTCCGGAAAACCGCATCAAGCGCCTGGAACCCCTCCTGGCCTATGCCAGTGTCATCGCCGCCGTCTCCACCATCCGCTGGAACCACGACATCATGTCCCTGCTGGTCCCCACCATCGAACGCGTCGCCATGAACGTTCCCTGTTTCCAGTTCCGCTGCCGTCCCGACGAAGAGGCGGTCCGGGTCTGCCATGGCGCCATCTATCCCGCTCAATCATAACCTTTTGTCATTTCGAGCTCGTCGAGAAATCTATCATACCATGAAAATAGGAATCTGCAATGACCACGCCGGCGTGGCCTACAAGAACAAACTGATGAAGATGCTGCGCACCCGCGGTATCGAGGTTGTCAATTTCGGGACCGACACCGAGGTGAGTTGCGATTATCCCGACTTCGCACATCGCCTGGCCCAGGCAGTCGAGAGCGGGGAAGTGGACCTGGGTATCGCCCTCTGCGGCACCGGCAACGGCATGGCCATCACCCTGAACAAGCACCAGGGCATCCGGGCCGGCCTCGCCTGGTGCTCCGAAGTGGGCCGTCTGGTGAAGGCCCATAACAACGCCAACGTCCTCGTCCTCCCGGCCCGCTTCATCAGCTACCGGATGGCCTCCAGCATCGTCCGTACCTGGCTGGACACCGATTTCGAGGGCGGACGCCACCAGCGCCGCATCGACAAGATGCCCTGCCGATGACCTTTTCTCACGAGATCGCGGACTACCCCGACGGCATCATCCTTCCCATCGACAAACCGTACCGGTGGACCTCCGCCGATGTCATCCGGAAAGTCAAGTACGCCGCCATCAAGCACTTCCGCAAGAAGAACCTGAAAGTGGGCCACGCCGGAACGCTGGACCCGCTGGCGACGGGCGTGCTTCTCGTGTGCATCGGCCCGGCCTGCAAGCGGGCGCAGGAACTGCAGGATCACGACAAGGAATATGTCGCCGGCATCCGCTTCGGCGCCACGACGCCGTCCTATGACCTGGAGAAGGAAGTGGACCGGCTGCTCCCGCACGGGCAGGTGACGGAGGAGGCCGTCCGGGCCGTCCTCCCGTCCTTCCTGGGCACGCAGGAGCAGGTCGCCCCGCTCTTCAGCGCCAAGTCCGTCGATGGCGTCCGCGCCTACGAAATGGCCCGCAAGCTTTACCGGAATGCGCAGAAGGGCATCCTGCCCGACCCGGACTTCGATGCGGCGGCCCTGGAAACCCTCCACCACAGCACCATCACCATTCACGAGCTGCAGCTCCTGGACTTTGCTGCCGGAGCATCCGACACGGAGCCATCCGCCGAACCTCCGCGGACTAAAACTTTTTCTCCCGAAAAAAGGTCGAAAAAGTTTTGTCCGACTCCGGAGGCGGATGGCTCAGAATCGATCACCGTTATCAGCACGGCCTCATCGCGCATCCATGTGGCTGATACATCGGGGCTGGGCCTTCCTGAGGCGCAGATCCGCATCGCGTGCTCGAAGGGAACGTACATCCGGGCCCTGGCCCGCGACCTCGGTGAGGCGCTCGGCACCGGCGCGCATCTGTCGAGCCTGGTGCGTACCCGGACGGGGGAGTTCCGCATAGAGGAAGCCCTGTCGCTGGATGAAGCGCTGGCCTTGTTGGCTGAATGATGTTTTTTCGGCTTTTCCCGCCGAAAATGACTATCTTTGCAATCTTAATCGGCACGATAGAACCATGGAAAGAAGAACCCGCGTCAGATTCGCACCCTCTCCCACCGGACCGCTCCATATGGGCGGCGTCCGGACGGCCCTGTATAACTACCTCTATGCCAAGCAGCACGGAGGGGACTTCATCCTCCGCATCGAGGATACCGACTCCAACCGGTTCGTGCCGGGCGCGGAGGCCTACATCATCGAGGCCCTGCGCTGGTGCGGCATCGTGCCCGACGAAGGGGTTGATGCCGATGGCCACGTGGTGGAAACCCCGTCCGCGAAGCATCCCCACGCCCCGTATCGCCAGAGCCAGCGCCGTCCCATCTACCGGGACTACGCCGACCAGCTGGTAGAGGCGGGATGGGCCTACTACGCCTTTGACACCCCCGAGGAGTTGGACGCCTGCCGTAAGGCCGCCGAGGCGGCTGGGGAGACCTTCACCTATAACGCCGCCACGCGCGTGCGGATGCGGAACTCCCTGACCCTCTCCGCAAGCGAGGTGCGTCACCTGCTGGAGGAGACTACGGGCTGGACCGTCCGTTTCAAGATGCCCGAGAACCGGGTGGTGGAGATGGACGACCTGATCCGCGGCCATATCTCCGTGAATACCAACACGCTGGACGACAAGGTCCTGTGGAAGCGGGCCGATGAACTCCCCACCTACCACCTCGCCAACATCGTGGACGACCATCTGATGGAGATTTCCGAGGTTATCCGCGGCGAAGAGTGGCTGCCTTCCCTGCCGTTGCACTACCTCCTGTACGAGGCCTTCGGATGGACCGATACCATGCCCCGCTTCGCGCACCTGTCCCTCCTGCTCAAGCCGGACGGCAAGGGCAAGCTCTCCAAGCGCGACGGCGACCGCCTGGGCTTCCCGGTGTTCCCGCTGAAGTGGGTCAATGCCGAGGGCGAAGTCTCCCGCGGCTACCGCGAGGACGGCTATTTCCCCGAGGCTTTCGTCAATATGCTCGCCTTCCTGGGCTGGAACCCGGGCGACGACTCCGAACTCTATACGCTGGAGGAACTGATTCCCGTGTTCTCCCTGGAGCGCGTGATCAAGTCCGGCGCCCGCTTCAATGCCGACAAGGCGAAGTGGTACAACAAGGAATATCTGCGCCAGAAATCCACGGACGAACTGGTCCGGCTGTACAGGCCCATCCTGGAGCAGCACGGCATCCAGGTCGTGGACTGCCCTGCCTGCGCCCTGGTGGCCGGGTCGGAACTGAGTGCGGAAGGATTTGATTTCCAGAACCATATCTTCACCACTGACTATGTGTCCCGCATGGTGGACCTGATCCGGGAGCGTGCCACCTTCGTGGCCGACTTCTGGACCATTGCTCCCTATCTGTTTATCGCTCCGGAGGAGTTTGAAGCCTTCGGCGTGAAGGCCGGTGCCGCCGTGGTGGAGAAAGTCGATCCGCGGGCCAAGGTGTATGACGATTCCCTGACGGCCCCCTTCCTGGCGAAGGACGTGGACAAGTTCTGGAAGCCCGACTGGTACGAGTACTGCTTCGAGGTATGCCAGCACATCACGGGCCGTGAGTTCGGCTTCGATGACCTGGAAGTGTACCGCGGCACGCTCGAAGTTCCCGCCCTGGAGCAGGAACTGGAGTCCTACATCAAGATGCGCGAGTATCCGATGGGCAAGGTCATGAACAGCCTGCGCCTCGCCCTCACGGGCAGCGCTTCCGGCCTGGGCATCGCCGCCATCATCTCCCTCATCGGCCGCAAGGAGTTTGCCCGGCGGATGACCTACATCGCGGAGCGCCTGGGAAGGATCTAAGGCAGACGATCCGTCGAATGGATCTTGCTTCCTATCAGTGATTTACAGAAAATTGCCTGGTCGAATCCGACCAGGCAATTTTGTATAACAATCTATTAATCAATAATTTATATTCCACGCCTCACGGCGTTAATGCGCCCGCCGGATGGCCGGTACGGCCTCCAGGGCGCTGATGCTCTGGCCGGGCTCCACGCACAGGCAGGGCTTGTTGTCCTCCGTGAAGTGGAAGCGGCGGGTGCTTTCGGCCGTATTGAAGCCCACCTTGATGCTCGGGGTGTAGTCCGGCAGGGGTACTTCCTGGCCCTTGTAGGTTGTCTCCCACTGGAAGCCATTGTCGATGATGACCAGGTTCCCCAGGTTCACGTCCGTGATGTCGCCCAACTTGCCCATGTCGAAGCCCGTGACGATGGCGGTGATGCGTACCTTGTCGCCGATTTCCGGGTTGTCGTCCCAGATGAGGCCCTTCTTGAAGCGGTTGGCGCTGCCGGTGTATTGGGTGATCATCTGGTCGATGGTCTCCAGTTCCTTCATCTTGATGCCGCGCTCGTTGTTGCCGGAGGTGATGTTGATCAGGACGTTCTTCGCGGTCTTGAGGTCGAAATCGTTCAGCAGCGGGGACTCGAAGGCGCCTTTGACGGCATCCTCCAGCCGGTTGTTGCCGGTGCCGATGCCGGTGCCCATCAGGGCCATGCCGGAGTTCCGCATCATCTTGGACACATCCTTGAAGTCCACGTTGATGTAACCGGGCTGGGTAATCACTTCGATGATGCCCCGCACGGCGGTTGCAAGCACCTCATCGGCCATCGGGAAAGCCTCGTGGGCGAGGGTGTCCCCGAAGAACTCGTACAGTTTCTCGTTGTTGATGATCAGGAGGCTGTCCACGTTCTTCTCCAGCTCGTGGATGCCGTCCACGGCCTTGGACTGGGACTCGTTGCCCTCGTTCTTGAACGGGATCGTGACGACGGCGACCGTGAGGATGCCGCGGTCCTTGGCCATCTTGGCGATGACCGGGGACGCGCCCGTGCCCGTGCCGCCGCCCATGCCGGCGGTGATGAAGAGCATTTCCGTGCCGTTGTCCAGCACCTTCGCGGCAATCTCGTCCTGGGATTCCAGGGCGGCATTGCGGCCCTCGGTCGGGTCGGTGCCCGCGCCGAGGCCCTTGGCACCCATCTGGATCTTCGTGGGCACCTCGCTCTTGAACAGGGCCTGGGAATCGGTGTTGCACACGATGAAGTTGCAGCCTTTGATCTTCTGCTTGTACATGTAGTTCACGGCATTGCAGCCACCGCCGCCCACGCCGATCACCTTGATGATGGAGTTCTCCTCGCTCCAGTCGCGGGGCATGATATCACTGTTCAGGTCGAATTCCATAGCCTATTCCTCCGTGTTATTGCGTTCTCCATCCGGCGTCTCTTCCTCCCGCGTCATTTCATCGTAGAAAGTCAGGACGCCGTTCTTGACCTTCTCGCCGAAACCCTTGAACCAGCGTACCGTCGGCCGGTTCGGATCGGACTGTTTGCGGTTTTTCTCCTTCCGGGTCTTCTTGGACTTGGCGGGTTCTTCTTCCGTCGGTTCGGGCGCTGGGCCGTATTCCTCTTCCGGGATAAGCGTTCCCTGTTCCCCGGCCGAGAAAGTGGCATCCGGGACGAAGAAAGGCTCTTCTTCCATCGCTTCCGGGCTGTCATTCCCCTCCGTTTCCTCCGTTTCGGCCGTATCGGACCAGACGGGCTCCGGGCGGGTGACGCAGTCGGGCATCCGGTCATCCTTGGCCGCGAGGACCATGCCGATGGCGGCCGCGGCGGACGGGTCGTAAACCCCGGCGCCTGCGGACGTGGAGAACAGGTGCCTCGGGAAGCCGATGCGCACCTCGTATCCGGACATCTCCTTGAACAGGTTGGCGAAGTTCACGAGGGAGGCTCCACCGCCCGTCAGGACAATGCCGCTGCGGAGGCTGTTTTCCAGCCCGCTCTCCTGGATGTAGTAGAGGACCGCTTCGATGATCTCGCGCGCCCGGGCGTCAATGACCTCGGAGATATATTTGACCGTCACTTCCTTATAGGGCTCGGACAGGCGGATCTGCAGGACCTTCTCGCTCAGGGAGGCGAGCTTGCCGGGCATGCAGGCGCCGAACTTGAGTTTGATCTTCTCCGCCAGGTCTTCCGAGATGGAGCATTCGGTGCGGATGTCCCCGGTGATGGTCTTGCCGCCGAAGGGGATCGCCACATAGGAGCGCATGATGCCGCCGTGGTAGATGGCGACGGACGTCACGCCCGCGCCGATGTCCACGAGGGCGACACCGCTCTGCCGGTCCTCCTCCGTCAGGACGGTCTTCGCGACCACGTCCGGGAGGAAGTACTTCTTGGCGATGGCGATGCCCATCGAATTGAATATCTTGTCGACGGCCGCCGTCGCCCGACGGCTGCCGATGAACACCTTGAAATTGCCCTCCAGTTCCTTGGAAAGGGTGCCCACGACATCGCTTTCCACCAGTTGGATCTGGTCGTCGATGGAGAATGACTGGGCCACGGCCCCGTACATGATCTGGCTCTCCGCATCGTCCAGCGGGTAGGATTCCAGGGCCATCGCCTTGAGGTTCTCGACCTCCTCTTCGGTGATGTACTCGTCGGGGTTGGTGCGGGTGATGCCGCCCGTGGCGGTCTCCTGGCGGACGTCGCTCCGGGGCATCCCCACGACCACCTGCAGGATCTTGATCATCAGCTCGTCCTCGGCTTCCTGGATAGCCTTGCGCAGGGGGGCAGACGCCTTCATCGGGTTCGCGACGACGCTGCCCCGGATGCCGGCGGACGGGGTCTCCTTGTAATAGACGACCTGGACGTCATCCCCCTTCACCCGGGCCACGCAGAGCCCGAGTTTGGAAGTCCCCAGGTCAATGGATGCTATATACCTTTCTTCCATATCGTTACATTATTTCTCTTTGCATACAATCTGTCCGGCATACCGGACATCCACGGTGCGGTACGGCTTTTCGTCCCCGCGTGCGGGAACGACGGCCTCGTAGTACTTGCGGATGCGGCTGAATTTGGCGTCGATGCCGGTGGGCGTCCCGAACAGGAAGCGCTCCGGTCCTTCGCGCGGGATGAGGACGAGGTTCCCGTCCTTCTGGACGGTGATCTGTCCCACCAGGTCATTCCACTGCTTCCGACCATCCAGGTAATGGATGAGGCCCAGCATGGACGAGACCCACTGCTTCTCTTCGTCCGTGCGCGGCTCACCCTTGAAGCCCTTCTCCAGGTGGAGGGGAAGGAAGCCGTCCACCACCGGGACACGGACGGTGTGCCGGGACTGGAGGGGGAACAGGAAGCCGTCCGCATCGGCATAATAGCCGCCTTGGACGCCCTGGAACCGCACCACCGGTTGCCGCTGGGTGACGCTTACGTGGAGGATGCCGTCGTCGGTGAGCCATGCTTGGCTCTTCCGGACGGCGCTTTTTCCGTCGATGATCGCTTCCACGCGGCGCAGGTCCACGCTGTCCAGCCGCTGGCCCAGGTAGGTCCCGTAGTCCGCCATCCACTCCTGGATGTCCTCCGGGGAGACGAACCGGCGCTGGAGGCTGTCGGCGATGACGGCTTCCACGCCGCGGCAGGTCACTTCCCGGCGGCTGCCGGCGGAGACGCGGTCGCCCACCAGCCACAGGACGAAGCAGGCGGTGACGGCCGAAGCGGCGAGGATGGTGCGGACGATGGGTTTCATGCGCGGGAACGGACGAGGCGGGTAATGGGTTCGATGAAACGGTCGATATTCCCGGCCCCGAAGGTGACGAGGACATCAACCGGCTCTTTTTCAAGATATTCCATCAGTTCTTCCTTCGCGACGAGCACCTTTTCGGGGGCGGTCACGTCCCGGAGGATGATTTCGGAGGTCACACCCGGGATGGGTTCCTCGCGGGCCGGGTAGATGGGCAGGAGGATCAGCTTGTCCACGGCGCTCAGGGCGGCAGCGAACTCCTCTGCGAAGTCCCGGGTCCGGGTATACAGGTGCGGCTGGAAGACGGCGGTCAGCTTCCGTCCCGGGAAGATGTCCCGGAGGGAGGAAATGGCCGATGCGAGTTCCTTCGGATGGTGCGCGTAGTCATCGACATAGGCGGCGGAGGGGGTATTGACATAGACCTCCAGACGACGCTTGACCCCCTCGAAGGTGCCGATGGCGTGCTTCACCGCCTCCGGGTCCAGCCCGTAGGTGAGGGCGATGGCCGCTGCAGCGACGCTGTTTTCGGCATTGACCCAACCGGGAGTGCCGACGCAGACATCCGCGAGCACACCGCCGGGGTAGTGGAGGTCATAATGGAAACGGCCGAGCGCGTCCGGATGGGCATTCGCGGCGTAGAAATCGGCCTCCGGGTCATTGTAATGGTAAGTCAGGAGCCGGGCCGGCGTGTCGGCGGCGGTGATGGGGACGCCCTTCTTGGCGATGACAGTCCCGCTCACCTGGGATGCGAAAATCCGGAAGGCTTCCAGGACATGGGCATAATCCCCGTAGATGTCCAGATGGTCCGCGTCGATGGCGGTGATGACGGCGATCTCGGGGTGGAGGCAGTGGAAGGAGCGGTCGAACTCGTCGGCTTCGGCTACCACCACCGGGCTGTCGCTCACGAGGAGGTTCGTCCCGTAATTGCGGGAAATGCCGCCGAGGAAGGCCGAACAGCCTTCGCCGGTCTCGGTGAAGATATGGGCCGTCAGGGTGGAGGTGGTTGTCTTCCCGTGGGTGCCGGAAACGGCCAGGCAGCGCTGTCCCCGGGCGACCTCCCCGAGCGCGAAGGCGCGCTTGACCAGACGGTAGCCCTTCTCCCGGACGAAATCCAGTTCCCGGAGTTCGTGGATGGCAGGTGTGTAGATGACGAAAGTCTCTTCCACGGCAGCCGGGACCAGGTCGGGCCGGTCTTCATAATGGACCCCGATCCCTTCCTGCTCCAGCCGGGCCGTCAGTTCGGACGGCGTCTTGTCATATCCGGACACCGCATACCCCTTGCTCTTGAAGTAGCGCGCCAGGGCACTCATGCCGATGCCTCCGATACCGATGAAATATACGTTCTTCATCATGGTCATTTCAAGCTTGTTTTACTGTCATTTCGAGCTTGTCTCTCTCTTGTCATTTCGAGCTTGTCGAGAAATCTAAACCAGTTTGTACGCCTCGTCACAAATCACTTGCGCCGCCTCGGTCAGCGCCATCTTGCCCGCGTTCTCCTCCAGCCGGGCAATGTGCTCCGGGTCGTTGAGGAGGGCGACGGCGGCCGGGAGAAGCGTCTCCGGGGCATCGGCGTCCTTCACGATGAGGGCGGCGTCCTTGCGGACGAGCGCCATCGCGTTGTGCGTCTGGTGGTCCTCCGCCACGTTGGGGGACGGGACGAAGATGGCCGCCTTGTGCATGGCGCAGAGCTCCGACACGGTGCTGGCCCCGCTGCGGGAAACCACCGCGTCCGCGGCGGCATAGGCCAGATCCATCCGGGCGATGAAATCGTGGTGCTGGATGCCCGGGCAGGGGTGCTGCTCCATGAATTCGTCCACGCCCTTCTTATAGTACTTACCGCACTGCCAGATTACTTCGACTTGCTCCCCGCCGGGGCAGCCGTCCGTGATCCAGTGCTTCATGGCCCGGTTCAGCGTCCCGCTTCCGAGGCTTCCGCCCACGATGAACAGGTGCTTCTTCTGCGGGTCCAGGCCGTAGAATTCCATCGCCTCGGCCTTCATCGCAGCCGTCGGCGGGGTGGAAACCTCCTTGCGGATGGGGTTCCCGCTCATCACGATCCGGTCGGCCGGGAAGAAGCGCTCCATCCCTTCGTAGGCGACGCAGATCTTCTGTACCCGCTTGCCGAGCAACTTGTTGGTGAGGCCGCCGAAACTGTTCTGCTCCTGGATGAGGGACGGAACCTTGAGTCCGGTCGCCGCCCAGAGCAGGGGAGCGCTGGCATAGCCGCCCACGCCGATGACGATGTCCGGCTTGAACTCCCGGATGATTCTCTTCGCCATGGACACGCTTTTGAGCACGCGGAAAGGCACCTGGATGTCGTTGACGATGTTTTTCAGGTTCAGCTGCCGCTGCATGCCCACGATGGGGAGGCCGACGATCCTGTATCCCGCGGCGGGCACTTTCTCCATCTCCATCTTGCCGGTCGCGCCGACAAAGAGGATTTCCGTCTGCGGGTTCAGCTCCTTGAGCTTGTTCGCAATCGAAACGGCCGGGAAGATGTGTCCCCCCGTGCCGCCGCCGCTGATGATGGCGCGTATCGGTTTATACTCCATAGTCATCTTGGTTTAAGGTTTCCAGCGTATCCAGGTCGTCCAGCCGGGTCCGGACCTCGTCGGAGGGATCGCGCTCCACGATCCGGATGGCTTCGGCTTCGCGTTTCTGCATCTTGAGCCAGGCCTGGCGGCTGATGGACAGCAGGATGCCGAAGACGGCGCTGAACACCAGGAAGGAGGTGGTACCGTGGCTCACCAGGGGGAGGGTCTGTCCCGTCTGGGGGATCAGGGGGAAATGGACATTGACCATCATATGCATGAAGGCCTGTCCGGTCACGAGGATGGCGAGTCCGGCGACCACCATCTTGTCGAAGTATTCGTCGCAGTCCTTGGCGATCAGGGAACTCCGGGCCAGGAGACTGAAGTACAGCATGATGATGAGGATCGCCCCCAGGAAGCCCGTCTCCTCGATGATGAAGCTGAACATATAGTCCTCGAAGATTACCGGGACCGAATATTTCTGGGTGCTGTTGCCGACGCCCTTGCCGAGGATGCCGCCTTCCTTGATGGCCAGGAGGGCGCCCACCGGCTGCTGGAGTTCGTCCCGGGCGGTCTTGTAATCGGCCGAGCCGACCGGCGCATGCAGGAGGATGTCCATCGTAGCGTCGTCGTCCTGGGTAATACGGCCGAGGGCCGTGTCAATGCGGCTGCTGCGGATCAGGCCGGTCCGGTGTCCCAGCACCAGCAGTCCGCCCGCGGCCAGGAGGCTCAGGCCGAAGAGGAACATCTCCTTGAAATTCAGGCCGCCGATCATGATCAGCAGGATGAGGACGGCGGCGAGGAACAGGGCCGAAGAGTTGGAGCCCGAGGCGACCAGGACGATGGTGATGAGCGCCGGGGCGTAGATGTACAGGCATTTTTCGCCGAGGGGGCGCACCATCCATCCGCAGAATTTGGGGAAGGCGGCCGCCAGGCGTTTGTTCAGCGAGAAGGTTCCTTCCTTGTACGCATCCAGGGCCCAGGCCATGTACAGGACCATGAACACCTTGACGAATTCATACACGTGGAGCTGCTTCCCGAACACCTTGATGATGCGGCGGGCGCCGTTGATCTCGCCCGCTTCCACGATCCCCAGCTTCAGGTTCAGGACGAGGATCAGGAGCATCACCAGGGACAGGGCGAAACAGTATTTCCCGGCCCACCGGTACAGGCCGCTCCGGCCGAAGATGTACAGTACGAGGATGACGAGGACGCCGCCGCCCACCGCCTTCAGCTGGTCCAGCATGATCGCGATGCGGTCGCTGCCGTTCTTCAGGGCCAGCAGGGACGTGGAGGAGAACACGGAAATGATGGAGATGAGCATCAGCAGGAGGGCGATGATCAGGATCACCTTGTCCCCCCGGAACCCTTCCATCCAGTTCCAGATGTTCAATTTACGGGTATGTTTCTTCTCGTCGGCCATTCCTAGAGGTTCCTGACCGCAGCCTTGAACTGGGCACCGCGGTCTTCGTAGTTCTTGAACAGGTCAAAGCTGGCGCAGCAGGGGGAGAGGAGCACGACGTCGCCGGGCTCGGCGAACTTCGCGGCCATCTTTACGGCCTCCTCCGCGGAGAGGGCGTCAGCCATGGGCTTGCCCATCTCCCCGAACGCGGCGTGGATCTTCGTGTTGTCCACGCCCATGCAGACGATGGCCTTCACTTTCTCCCGCACGAGGTCGTTCAGGATGCTGTAGTCGTTGCCCTTGTCGGTGCCGCCGACAATCCAGACCACGGGCTGCTTCTGGCATTCCAGGGCGTACCAGGCGGAGTCGATGTTGGTGGCCTTGGAGTCGTTGATGTACAGGACGTCCTTGATGCTCAGGACGGGCTCCAGGCGGTGCTCGATGGGCTGGAAGGTGGCCAGGGACTCGCGGATGACGTCGTTGTCGATGCCGGTGGCCTTCGCCGCCAGGGCGGCCGCCATGGAGTTGTAGATATTGTGCTTTCCGCCGAGGGCCAGTTCCTGGAGGTAGAGGTCGGTCTCCTCCTTGTCGTAGCGGAGGACGATCTTGTCATCGCGGAGGAACGCGCCCTGCTCCACTTCCTTCTTCTGGGAGAAGGGCAGCATCTTGCAGCGCAGGATGATGTTGTCCAGGTGGCCGATGGTGATGTCGTCGTCGCTGTCGAAGATGAAGCAGTCGTCCGGGGTGAGGTTCCGGGTGATGTTGAACTTCGCGGCCACGTAGTTTTCCATCTTGTGGTCGTAGCGATCCAGGTGGTCCGGCGTGATGTTCGTGATGATGGCGATGTCCGGTTTGAAATCGTACACGTCATCCAGCTGGAAACTGCTGATTTCCAGGACATAGTAGTCAAAGTGCTCGGTGGCGACCTGGTAGGCGTAGGACTGGCCGATGTTGCCGCCCAGACCCACGTTCAGGCCGGCGTTCTGCAGGAGGTAGTAGATCAGCGAGGTGGTCGTGGTCTTGCCGTTGGACCCGGTGATGCAGATCTTCTTCGCGGAGTCGTAGCGGCTCGCGAACTCGATTTCCGAGACGATGTGCGTTCCCTGCTCCCGGAGTTTCCGGACCATGGGGACGGTGCCCGGGATACCCGGGGACTTGACGACCTCGTCCGCGTTCAGGATGAGTTCCTCCGTGTGCTTCCCCTCCTCATAGGGGATGTCCCACTTCTTGAGCGTGGCGACATATTTGTCGGCAATCTTCCCCTTGTCCGACAGGAAGACGTCGTGTCCTTTCACTTTGGCGAGAACGGCTGCGCCCACTCCGCTTTCGGCGCCGCCCAGGATGACAACTCTTGACATAGTTCTTATCTGATCTTCAACAATGCTAACGTGGAAACGGCCAGGATGATTCCGATGATCCAGAAGCGGGCCGTGATCTTGGCCTCGTGGTACGGGGGAACCGGCTTGGGAATGAGGACCTGGCCGGGGACCTGCTTCTTGTCCTGGTAATGGTGGTGGAGCGGAGTCATCGACCAGATCCGGCGGCCTTCACCGTACTTCCGCCGGGTGATCTTGAAGTAGCTCCGCTGGAGGAGAACCGACAGGCTCTCCACGAAGAAGATGCCGCACAGCAGGGGAAGGAGGAGTTCCTTGCGGATCAGCACGGCGCTCACGCCGATGATGCCGCCGATGGTGAGGCTCCCGGTGTCCCCCATGAACACCTGTGCCGGGTAGGAATTGTACCAGAGGAAGCCGATGAGGGCGCCCACGAAGGCCGACATGAAGATGCCGATTTCTCCGGTACCGGGAATATACATGATATTCAAATAGTTCGAATCGATGAGGTTACCCGACAGCCAGGCCAGGATACCGATTACCACGCCCACGATGGCGGAGGTGCCTGCCGCCAGGCCGTCCAGGCCGTCGGTGAGGTTCGTACCGTTCGAGCAGGCCGTGATCACGACCACGATCATCAGCACGTAGATGGCCCATTTAGCATACCAGCCCCAGGCACCCTTGAAGGGGGAGAGCAGGCGGTAGTCGAACTCGTGGCGCTTGACGAAGGGGATGGTGGTCTTGGTGGACTTCACCACGTCCTCTTCCTTATAGCGGCCCGAAGTGACTTGGGTTTCGCTGTTCACGTCCAGGAGGGAACGCTCGGTGACGACTTCCACGGCGGGATCGGCCGTCTTCTCACGGACCACGATGTCCGGGCTCATCCACACCGTGATGCCCACGATGAAGCCCAGGGCGATCTGTCCCAGGAGCTTGGCCTTCTCGGAAAGCCCTTCCTTCTTCTTCTTGAACACCTTGATGTAGTCGTCGGTGAAACCGAGGGCGCCGCACCAGAGGGTGCTCACCAGCAGGAGGATCACGTAGATGTTCGTCAGGTCACAGAACAGCAGGACACCCGTGAGGATACTGAAGATGATGATGACACCGCCCATCGTGGGGGTTCCCTTCTTCTCGATCTGTCCCTGGAGGCCCAGGTCGCGGACGGTCTCCCCGATCTGGTGCCGCTGCAGCAGGCGGATGATGCGCTTGCCCGCCAGGAGGGCGAACAGGGTCGCCGCCACCGTGGCCATCATGGCCCGGAAGGACAGATAGTGCATCAGGCCCATGCCGGGGATGTCGTATCCGGCGCTCTCGAGGTATCTGAACAGATGGTAAATCATTGCAGGATCAGTTTGAAGGTTTCAGTAACGATTTCCTTTTCATCAAAGTGTAGCTTTTGATGTCCGATGATCTGGTAGTCCTCGTGGCCCTTGCCGGCCAGGAGCAGGGTGGCTCCCTCGGGGGCGGTGAGGATGGCCGTCCGGATGGCTTCCCGGCGGTCGGTGATGAACAGGGCCTTGGCCGTTCCTTGCCAGTCCAGGCCCGCCTTGATGTCGGCGAGGATGGCCTCCGGGTCTTCCGTCCGGCAGTTGTCGGAGGTGATGACGAGCCGGTCGGCGAGCCGGGCCGCGACCTGTCCCATCTCGGGGCGCTTGGTCTTGTCGCGGTCGCCGCCGCAGCCGAACAGGCAGATGAGCTGGCGTTCCGGGGCGACGTCGCGGAGGGTCGTAAGCACGTTCTCCAGGGCGTCCGGGGTATGGGCGTAGTCGATCACGACGGCCAGGTCGCGCGGGCCGCGGAGGGTCTCCAGGCGGCCGGGGGCGGATTTCAGGCTGGACAGGGCCACCAGGACCTCTTCCGGATCGGCATCCAGGCACACGGCCGTCGTGTAGATGGCGAGGAGGTTGTAGGCGTTGTGGGCGCCCACGAGGCGGCTCCAGGTCTCTTTCCCGTCAATGCGGAGAAGCATTCCCTCGAAGCTTTGCTCCAGGATGCGCGCCGTATGGTCGGCCGGGCGCTTGCAGGCGTAGGTGACCACCTTCGCCGCCGTGTTCTGGACCATCACCGGACCATTTTTGTCGTCGGTGTTGATGATCGCGAAGGCCTCCTTGGGCAGGTTGTCGAAGAACAGCTTCTTGCAGCGGAGGTACTCCGCGAAGGTCTTGTGGTAATCCAGGTGGTCGTGGGTGAGGTTGGAGAAGATGCCGGCGGCGAACCGCAGGCCGGCGATCCGCTCCTGCTCCACGCCGATCGAGCTCACTTCCATGAAGCAGTAGCTGCAGCCCGCAGCGACCATCTCCGCGAGGAGGCAGTTGATGGTGATCGGGTCGGCGGTCGTATTGGCGGTCTCCAACCGCTTGTCATCGACATAGTTGGCGATGGTGGACAGCAGGCCGCACGGGTGCCCCAGGGCCTTGAACAGGCGGTACAGCAGGGTGACGGTCGTCGTCTTCCCGTTGGTCCCGGTGATTCCCACGAGGGTCAACTTCCGCGAAGGATGCCCATAATACGCATCCGCAGCCATCGCCACCGCATGGCGGCTGTTCTCCACCTTTACGAAGGTTACGGTAGGGACGGCAGAGGGTCTTCCCTCCGCGTCGCTTCGCGACCCTGTACAGGCAAATGCTCCGGGAAGACCCTCTGCCGTCCCGTCATTCCCGACCACTCCTTTTCCGTCATTCCCGACCTGATCGGGAATCTCTTCGCAGATCACTGCGGCGGCGCCCTTTTCGATGGCCTGGCCGATGTAGGCGTGGCCGTCGGAGGCGAAGCCCTTGACGGCGATGAACAGGGAGCCGGGCTGCACCTGGCGGGAGTCGCTGGTGATGCCGGTAATGTCAATGTCCAGCGGGCCGCGGGTTTCCACGGCGCCGGTATCGCGTATGATATCTTTCAGTCTCATTTCAAAGTCAGTCGTATGGTTCCCCCCTTCTTCAGGCTGGTGCCGGCGGCGGGGGACTGGGCCGATACGTGGCCGGAGCCCTCGTACACGCACTTGTAGCCGGCATTCTCCACGGCATACAGGGCGTCCATCAGGCCGAAGCCCTTCACGTCGGGCGCCTTTCCGTCCGTGCGCTCCGCCACTTTCTCCTCCATCCGGGGCAGCGTCCCTCCGTTCCCGATCCGCCCGGACCAGGTGTCGTCGATGGCGTAGATGTTGTCCACGATTTCGCGGACGGCCATGGCGGGCTTCGTGCCGCCGTAGAAGCTCTGGCCCGAGAGGTAGGAATAGACCGTCACGAGGATGGTGTATTTCGGGTCATCGGCCGGGAAGAAGCCCACGAAGGTTCCCTGGTTCTTCTTCCGTCCCCAGGCGTCGTGGTACGGATCGGAACTGCCTTTCCGCTCCTGCGGCGTGAGCACCACCTGCGCCGTTCCGGTCTTTCCGGCCACGGAGAGTTTCGCGTTCTTCAGCCGGGTGGCGGTACCGTCGTCCACGACGGCCTTGAGGGCGCGGGTGACGGTGTCGGCCGTCGCACGGGAGCAGATGTTGTTCAGCACGGACGGACCGTACTGCTTGACCACCTTGCCGTCCTTCTCGATGCTTTCCACCACATAGGGCTTCATCATCCGTCCCTTGTTCGCGATGGCGTTGTAGAAGGTCGCCACGTGGAGGGGCGTGACGGACATGCCGTAGCCGTAAGCGGTGGTACCGAGGGTGGTCCTGCTCCAGCCCGGCGTGCCCGGCCGGTTCACGACTGGCGTTCCCAGGCCTTCCAGGTCGAAGTCGAACTTCTCACCCAGCCGGTAGGCGTAGATATGGTCGAAGAACTCCTGGGGGTTATCCCCGTAGCATTTCTCCGGCAGGTAGGTGAACACGTAGTTCGAGGAAATCTCGAAACCGTGCTTCACCGTGATCTCCTTGCGTCCGGTCAGCCGTTCATAGTCCAGGATATGGACGTCCAGGTTGTAGCCGGGGTAGGCGCCGTGGTTGGTGGGGATGGTTTCCTCCAGGGAATGCACGAACCCGTCCTCCACCAGGGACAGCAGGGTGACGGTCTTCATGACGGAACCCTGTTCGCCGACCTCCGTCAGGACCAGGTTGTCCCGTTCCCAGAGTTTGGAGCCCGGGATGGTGTCGCGGGAGAGGTTGACCATCGCGCGGATGGCGCCGGTCTCCACCTCCATCAGGATGGCGATGCCCGCCCGCACCTGCGGGTCGTCGGCGATCTGCCGCCGGAGGGCCTTGTCGGCAATATCCTGGAAGTCAATGTTCAGCGTCGTGCGGACGTCTTTCCCGTCCACGGCCTTCACCACGGTGCTGTCGAAGTCGCGGACGTACTTGCGGTCGTCCGTGACCCGGCGCCATTCGACGCCTTCCTTCCCGTGGAGTTCGTAATCGAAGGCTCCCTCGACACCCTTGCGGCTTGCCTCCCGGACGTAACCGATGACCCGGCGGGCCAGGGTGTCGTACGGGTACAGGCGCTCGTCGTGTTCCTCAGCGATCAGGCCGCCCTTGTAGGCGCCTTCCCGGAACAGGTGGAAGGTCCTCAGGGTGCTCAGCGTGGCGTGATTGACGTTTTTCCGGATGAGGACGTGCATCCTTCCGTGCTCGCGGCCGGAAATGATCTCGTTGTAGTACTGGGCCGCCGTCTTGCCGGGGAAGATGCGGGCAAGCTCCTGCGACAGGGTATCGGCCTTCGCCCGCCAAAGCTTCTCGGCCTTCTCGCCCTCGTGCTTGGGGGCGGGGATTTCCTGGTGGCGTTTCTTATTCGCCTCCATCGCCTTGATGCGCCTCGCTTCCTTCTTGTCCATTTCCTCGAACTCCGCCTTCCGGACCGTGCAGTCCATGTAGATGTCGTAGAAGGGGGTCGTGATGGCAAGCGGGCGACCATCTTCGGCCAGGATGCGGCCCCGGCGGGGCTGGTCGATGTAGCGGTCCGGACGGGGACGGAACAGGTTGATGACCTTCTGGTCCACGGTATAGGTCGCCTGGATGCGGCCGATGCAGAACAGGATCCCCAGGGACAGGAGGATGAACAGCATGGTCAGACCGACCATCACCATGTGGATGCGGTCCCGGTTCTCGATGGTATCCCGGATTTCGGTCTTGGATGCTTTCTTCGCGCTCATCGCTTGTCAATCTTGATGGCCGGCTGCTCGGGCAGGGCCACGGTTGATCCCAGTTGCTTCAGTCGTTTCGAGGTGGTGGAAGCGCTGTGCAGGCGCACGAGCTCGGCTTCCTTCTCGGCGTGGTAGATTTCCAGATTCCGGAGTTCCCCGCGGTTCTCCTCCATCCGGGTGAGGGTCTGGTCCACCTTCAGGCTCAGCAGGATGGAAATCCAGGCGAGTACAAAAAGGTACAGGACGTGCATGTAGTATTTATGGGCCCCGATGGACAGCAGCAGCTCCCCCTTGGTGAGGGTGCGCCAGAAGTTCCCGATGCTCTTGCCGATTCTCTTCCAGTCCATTACTCGGCCCTCCTTTCGGCAATCCGGAGCTTCGCGCTGCGCGCCCGGGTGTTCGATGCAATTTCGCTCTCCTGCGGGAGGATGGGCTTCCGGTTCACGGCGACGAGCGGGGTCGTCGTCCGGCCGTACAGGTCTTTCTCCTCCTTCCCCTCCACGTTGCCGGCCTTGATGAAGTTCTTCACCATCCGGTCCTCGAGGCTGTGGTAGGTGATGACGACCAGCCGTCCGCCTTCCTTGAGGGAGGCCGTAGCCCCTTCCAGGAACTTCTCCAGGGAACGCATCTCCTGGTTCACCTCGATGCGGAGGGCCTGGTACACCTTGGCGAGGACCTTGTGCTCAGCCCCCTTGGGGAGGATGCGGGCGAGGGCCCGGTCCAGGTCGCCGGTCGAGCGGATTTCCTGCTGCTCCCGCGCTGCAACGATGAGCTGGGCGGCCCGGCGGGCCCCGTCCACCTCACCGTACAGGCGGAGGATGCGCTCCAGGTCTTCGGTGCTGTACGTGTTCACGAGTTCCGCGGCCGTGGTCTTGCCTTCCCCGTTCATCCGCATGTCCAGCGGGGCGTCCTCGAACCGGAACGAGAAGCCGCGGTCGGCCGTATCGAACTGGTGGGAGGACACGCCGAGGTCCGCGAGGATGCCGTCGAAGCGGACGCCATAGTGGCGGGCGTAGTTCTCGATGAAACGGAAGTTGTTGTGTACCAGGGTCAGCCGCGGATCATCCGGGGCGTTCTGGAGGGCCTCACTGTCACGATCGAAGGCGATGACGCGGGCGCCATCGTGTAAGCGTGAAAGAAGTTCGGCGGTGTGGCCACCGCCTCCGAAAGTGGCATCGGCGTATACTCCGTCCGGAGAAATGACGAGGGCTGAAACGCTCTCATCAAGCATTACAGGAATATGGTATCGGGACATGTGCGGGACCTCCTATCTTTTTGCGGACAGTCTCGCTGCGGTTTCCTTGAATACGTCGTCTGACATCAGGGTGGCTTCACGCCGATCCTTGTCCCAGATCTCAATCTTGTGTCCAACGCCCGCAAAGACTACATCCTTGGTGATACCTGTCTGTTCAAGCAGTTCTGAAGGGATGTTCAGGCGGCCGAGTTTCCCGTCGGGAATGACATAGAAGACGCCGTCGTTGTATTTGCTCCAGAACGCGGCGTGTTCGGGATTGAGTTCGGGGTCGAGCCCTTCCAGGACCTTGTCCGCCTGCTGCTCCCACACCTCGGAGGTGAACAGGTTCAGGCAGTCGCCCTGGACGCTCTTCTTGACGACCATGGTCATGTCCGTCTCGCCCGCCCGGGCGAATGCATCACGGAAGGCGGCAGGGAGCACGATGCGCCCCTTGTCGTCGACCTTGCCGGTAGCATTTCCACGGAACTTGACCATAGCTTGTTTTGGGTTGAACTTATCTTTCTTTCACGCTGGTTGCAAAGATAGCAAACTCTTTCCATTTTCACCCAAACTTTTCCAAAATTTTCCACAAAAAGTTATCAACAGGTCCCCGGCTTTCCCTGTTGGAAAAAAACAGGCCCGCCCCGATCGGGCAGGCCTGGAATCATTGTCTGTGAAAGGATGGGGAAGAGACCCCGTCTCATTCCGCTTTCAGCGCCACTTCCACCGTACTGTCCACGGGGAGGTAGTACTTGTAGAAGGCATTTTCGCTCAGTTTGGAGTAGCGGGCGACGAGGGCGTTGAGCTGCGGCTCAAGGTAGGGGAGGGTTTCCTCGTATTCGTCATCCTTGACCGTGATGCCGTCGCGGTTGAGGGCAAACTGGCGGAACTGGCGGGGAATGTCGATGCGCTTCAGGAAAGCGTCCATCGTCGGATAGTCGGCAATCTCCCGGAGCTGGCCGGCGTACTTGTCGAACATCGCCGCGGCGAAACGCATCTGGGTCGCTTTCCGGTTGCAGGCTACGTAGAAGGTGGAGGCGCGGGTCGTGTCCATGGGCACGAACACGTCCGGCATGATGCCGCCGCCACCGTACACGATGCGGCCGCTGCGGGTATGATGGACATCCTCCTTGTTCAGTTTCACACTGTCGGCGGAGAAGATTTCGCCGTCGGCGTAGCGGTTGTAGATGTCGTACTCGTAGTCGTCGTAGGGCTTCTGGATGCACCGGCCCGAAGGGGTGTAGAAACGCGCCACGGTGAGCCGGAGGCCGGATTTGTCGGTGAAATAGAACTGCTCCTGCACGAGGCCCTTGCCGAAGGAACGGCGGCCGACGATGGTGCCGCGGTCATTGTCCTGGATGGCGCCGGCGAAGATTTCGCTGGACGAGGCGGAGTTCTCGCTGATGAGCACCGACAGGGAGATGTCCTTGAGTTTGCCCTTGCCGTCGGCCCGATAGACCTCGCGGGCCCGGTGCAGGCCTTCCATATAGACAATGGTGTCACCCCGGGACAGGAACTCGTTCGAGAGGAGGAGCGCCTGGTCCAGGTAGCCGCCGGAATTGTCCCGGAGGTCCATCACGAGGCGCTTCATGCCCGCATCCGACAGGTCGGAATAGGCCGCGACAAAATCGATATAGGTGGTCCGGGAGAACTTGGACAGGCGGATGTAGCCGGTGGTATCGTCCACCATGAAGGAGGCGTCGATGCTGTGCAGCGGAATCTTGCCGCGGGTGATCTGGAAGGGGATTTCCTCCCCGGCGCGGAGCACCGTCACGGTGACTTTCGTCCCGGCCGGACCCTTCATCCGCCGGACCATGCTGTCCTGCGGGAACTTGACGCCGGCGATGACCTTGTCGTCCACTTTCAGCAGCCGGTCGCCGGTCAGCAGGCCCGCCTTTTCGGACGGCCCTCCGGCGATGACTTCCAGCACGATGGCCGTGTCATTGGGCACGTTGAACTGGATGCCGATGCCCTCGAAATTGCCCGCGAGCTCTTCCTCGGCCTCCTCCAGTTTCACGGGCGGCATGTACACCGAATGGGGGTCCAGCTTCGCCAGGGCGCCGGCGATGGCCGCATCGGTCATCCCTTCCCGGTTCAGGGTATCGACATAATTCTTCTCGATTTCCTCGAGGATGAGGTTCAGTTTCCGCCACTCCACGTACTTGGCGTTGAGGATGCGGTGGTTTTCGCGGTAGCGGACGACGGTGACCGTGATCAGGACGCCGAGCACGACGCCCAGCAGGACTTCCGCGATCCGCAGGAGGTTCTGTTTCTTGTCGGACATAGGATGTTAATCGACTTTTTCCACCTCGATGCCGGCCCGGCGGAGGAGGTCAATCCCGTCCGTGATCCGGTATTCGTCCCGGTATACCACCCTCCGGATGCCGGACTGGATGATGAGCTTGGCGCACTCCATACACGGCGAAGCGGTCACATAGAGGGTGGCGCCTTCGCTGCTGTTGCCGGATTTCGCCACCTTGGTGATGGCATTGGCTTCCGCGTGCAGGACATAGGGCTTCGTGACCCCGTCCTCCTCGCAGATGTTCTCGAAACCGGAAGGCGTTCCGTTATAGCCGTCGGAGATGATCATCCGGTCCTTCACCAGGAGCGCCCCTACCTTGCGGCGTTTGCAATAGGAGTTCTGCGCCCAGATCTCGGCCATCTCCAGGTAGCTGTGGTCGAATTTTTCCATATAGATTCTTTCGCTTCGCTCAGAATGACAAAAGGTTACTCAGAATGATAAAAGGTTACTCAGAATGACAAAAGGTTTGTTGAATGTCAAGAGGTCAGTTCCTCTGGTAGAGGTAACGCTTGATGCTCTTCTTGGGGGTGCGCTCGAAGTCCTCGGGCATGAATTCCACCTTGCGGATCTGCGCGTATTTCGGGAGCTCGGAGTTGATGTCGGGGAGGACGCCCAGGAGACGGTCGCGGAGCGCCTGGCGGTCCATGCCGTCCAGTTCGCCCTGGTGCCAGTCGGGATAGATCAGGGCCGTGAGGCCGCCGTCATCCTCCACGACGAGGGAGTCCACGACGTAGGTGTAGTTGTTGATGACCGCTTCCAGCTCTTCCGGATAGATGTTCTGGCCGGAAGGGCCCAGGATCATGCACTTGGAGCGGCCGCGGAGGAACAGGTAGCCGTCCTCATCGACAATGCCCATGTCGCCGGTCCGGAACCAGCCGTCCTCGGTGAAGGCGTCGCGGGTGGCCTGCTCGTTCTTGAAATAGCCCAGGCACACGTTCGGGCCGCTCACCTGCACCTCACCCGGGATGTTGCGCGGGTCGGGGGAGTCGATGCGGATCTGCATGTTCAGGGCCGGCCGGCCGGCGGAGCCGAGCTTCACCTTGTCCCAGTGCGCGTAGCAGATGATGGGGGCGCACTCGGTCATGCCGTATCCCACCGTATAATGGAAGCCGATCTTGTTCAGGAACTTCTCCACCTCCGGGTTGAAGGCGGCACCGCCCAGGATCACCTCCTCGAACTGGCCGCCGAAGGCGTTCGTGAGTTCGGTGCAGAACTTCTTGCCGATCACGCGGTCCAGGACCGGGATGTTCAGCAGGAGCTTGACGCGGTTGCGGTCGATGAGGGGTTTGAGCTTGGTCTTGTACACCTTCTCCATGACCAGCGGGACGGCGATGATGATGTCGGGATGGATCTCGGCGAAGGCCTTCATGATGATCTTCGGGCTGGGCACGCGGCTCAGGAAGTGCACGTGCATGCCGCAGGTGATCTCATACAGGAACTCGAACATCATGCCGTACATATGGGCCGACGGCAGCATGGACACGCACTGCATCCCCGGTTTCAGCATCGGGCAGGCGTCGTTCTTGGCGAAGTCGATGTTGGAGAACAGGGCCCGGTACGGGATCATCACGCCCTTGGAGAAACCGGAGGTGCCGGAGGTATAGTTGATGACCGCCAGTTCCTCAGGGCTGTCCTCGTAATAGTCCAGGTGCTCGGCACCGAAATAGTCCGGATACTTGCGGCCGAAGGACTCGTTCAGGTGTTCGCGGACGTATTTGCGCTCTTCGGTATCGGCGTACAGGAACTTGAAGGTATTGATCTGGACGACGACCGACAGGCCCGGCATCTCCTCCTGGATGAGCCCTTCCCAGATGACCTCGTCCACGAACAGGACGCGGGCCTCGGAGTGGTTCACCAGGTAGTGGATGTTGCCCGGCTTGAATTCATGCAGGATGGGCACGGCCACGGCCCCGTAGGTGAGGGCGGCGAGGAAACTCACGCCCCAGTTGGCCTGGTTGCGGGAACAGATGGCGACCTTGTCGCCCTTTTGGAGACCGCACTGCTCGAAAGCAATGTGCAGCTTGGCAATCCGGCGGGCCACATCCCGGTAGTTCAGGGTCACTCCCTGGTAATTGGACAGGGCGGGACGGTCCCAGTTGGCGCGGAAGCTGCTTTCGATGATCTTGTTGACGGATTTGAATTCCATTATTCGGTTTGGGTTTTAGTCCTTGGTAAGTTTGATGTCACGGGTCTTGCCGTCGTAGCACTCGACGGTGATCCCCCCGCGGGAGGCGGGTGTGATCCGGGAATCGGGCCGGATCATCCGGCCGCCTTCCTCCCGGGTGAGCGGTTCCCCGCCGTCGAACCCGTACACGAGGGTGCGGATGGACGTGCGGACCACCCAGTATTTCTGTTCATTGACCTCCAGCAGTTCCGGGAGTGCTTTGACGGTCTCCGGGGCCCGGATGCCCTTCCAGGCGTCCGGCTTCTTGCCGTGGAGGTTGTACATTTCCAATGTGTTGTCCTTGTGCAGGACCATGACCGTATATCCGTGCGCGCCCGTGAAGTCATAGGCTTTCGGGCCCAGGAGCAGCGGCTTTCCGAGCTTCACCGGGAAGCCGCTCACGAAACGGCCGAGACGGTCGATCAGGTACAGGCTGGAGCCGGCTCCGAAGAGGAACTGGATCTTGCCGTTCGCGTAATAGTCGATGCTTTCGACATAGCCGCAGAGGGGTTCCTTGAAGGGAACACCCCAGACGCCCTTCCCGTTCTCGTCGTTCAGGCACAGGTACAGGTTCGCGTTCTGGTAGAAGGAATAGGTCTTCCCGTCGCCGCTGTTCACGACCGGGAACGGACCCGTGGGGATGACCACCGTGGTGTCCCGCTCCAGCACCTGGACCTTGTTGCCCTTGAGGGCGCGCTTGTCCAGGGAAACCCGGATGTCGGGAGTTTCAGCGGACAGGTCAATGCCGGCAAGGGCGGGCGCATAGGCCGCTCCGGTCACATAGGTGTCCAGGGCACGGGCCGGCGTTTTGGAGAACAGTTCGGTCAGGATGGACGGGCAGTCCGTGACGGATGTGTAGGCGACGATTCCGGAAGGGATGGACAGGCCCGCATCGGTAAGGCGCTCCTTGAGCGGATAGTCCAGGAACTGCTGGTCGGAGAACGGACCGGCGGCCGCGGCGGTACCCATCACCGTCCAGTGGCCGGGCAGTGTCACGCAGGTCGTGTCGATGACCTGGAAGAAGGAACCGAAGAGGGTGGCCAGGTTGCCCCGGTAGGGGTTGGACCCGGACGGGATGTCACGGCCCGTCTTCACCAGCAGGACTTCCTGCCGGATTCCATCGACCTGGTAGGCGGCGCGGACCACTTCCTTCAGGTCGAAATGCAGGGCCCACTGTTCGGGTGACATATCCCGTTTGGCCTTGTCTTTCAAGGACTTGTCGTAGGCCGACAAACGTCCCTTCGTATCCAGGAAGGAGCGGTAGCGCTCCAGGTAAGAAGTGATGTCCCCGACGGGGATGGACAGGGCATAATCGGCAAAATAGGGGAGGGCCTCCGCGAAGGTGGCGGCGGGCATCCGCAGGCCCTGGAAGGCCGAGAGGAAGCTGGTGGATTTCTCCTGGCAGGCCGCGGTTCCGGAAAGCACGATGTGCTTGTCGTCGGCTACGGACCATTCGAAGGCCGTCCAGTCGGCCAGGGTGCGGACAAAGTCCGTGTGCTGGCGGACGCGGGCCGTGGACCAGGTCTGCAGGAGTTTCGGCGTCTGCCGGGCGGAGAGGAAGACCACCGCTGAGCCGCCGATCCGGCCGGTCAGGTCGGTCAGGCCGGGGGCTTCCAGGATGCAGATTCCCTCGTCCAGATGCCGTTTCGCGGCGTTCACGAGGGTTTCGGAGGTCGATGCGAGGAGCAGTCCGTCCTGCACGGCGGTCTTGAGGCCGGCCTTCGCGGCTAGTGCCTCGTACGGGGCTAGGCTGGCGGAATCGGCCTGCTTGATTTCGGAGGCCACCAGCGGCACGAGCGACCCGCTGTTGTGCAGGGAAACGACCATCCGGGCCTCACCGGCCTTGGACAGATAGCCCATCAGCGCCGGGCTTTCCGGCGCAAGGAACGCCCGCAGGATGCCCGTAGAGTCCGCCAGGACTCGCCGGGCCTTGGCCGTTCCGTCAAAGCAGAACACGGCGGCCGCATCGGCCGGAACGGCCTTCAGGAGCGGATACTCCGTATTCGCCGCCTTCTGCGCGGGTGCCTCATCGCGGTACAGGCGTGTCACCGCCCAAGCGATGCCCGCAAGCATCAGCGCGATGGCCACGATGGCTATGATGGTGCCTTTTCTGTTCATTTGCATCCCTGGCGCATAATACGCCAGAATATGCAAAGTTAATCATTTCCCCGCTATTCTCAAATAATCCATGCGACAACTGATTATGTCTCATGGCGTGCGGGGACACAGAAAGAAGGCATCTCACTTGGGATGGGATGCCTTTAAATTACATAATGGAATTCTGGCCCTGGCAAGCCTGAACGTGCAAACCAAGCGCACATCAACCCTCTTCCTACGTGCTAAAACGGTGTTTCGCGTGCTTTTGACCGGTTTTGAAAAGCGCGAAAAGCACGCAAAACCGCATCTCATCACCCCTACAGGCGACGAGCGTGCGCTTGGTTTTGCAAAACGACGAGTGGCTCACGGATTGCCCCTACCCTTCGTTTACGCCAAAAAAGTTGTATCTTTGTGCCCAGATGCTGATTACTCTCACAGGCTTCATGGGAAGCGGAAAATCCACGGTCGGGCGGCTCCTGGCGGAGGCGCTGGGCTGTCCGTTCATGGACCTGGACGACCTGATCGTGAAGAAGGCCGGGAAGTCCATTCCGGACATCTTCGCGCAGGACGGGGAACCGGCCTTCCGGCAGCTGGAGGCGCGCCTGCTGAAGCAGACCGTGGACAAGTACTCCGAAAACATGGCTGTCCTCGCCCTTGGCGGCGGCGCCGTCATGACGCCCGCCTCCGCGGCGTTGTTGCACGAAAAGACCGTTTGCATTTACCTCCGCGCGACCCTCGACACCCTTCTCCAGCGCTTGGAAGGCGAAACCGCCGGCCGGCCGCTTGCGGATGATGCGATGGCCGCCCGCCTCGCGGCGCGCGAGCCGGTGTATGAAAAAACCGCCCATGTCACCTTGGACACGGACGGCGTTTCTCCTGACGAGATCGTCGATGAACTGATTATCTCCTGCCTTTAGAACAAGGTCCAGTCGGTAAAGTCGGAGGCGGGCTCATCGGGCTCGTCTTTCTTTTCCAGCATCCGGGCCGCTTCCCCGCCGATTTCCGCTTCCCCGCCGATTTCCGGTTCCTGTTCCATTTCCGGGGCCTGGGTTTCCGGCATCTCCGGCATATCGTCGTCCAGCTCGATCTCGATCGGCTCTTCCTCTTCCGGGGCGACGTCGTCTTCCGGCTTGTGGAGGGGCTCGATGAACTCGACGGCCTTGAGGTCCATGCTGCTGCACTTCTTGCCCTTGGCCGTGAGGCCCTTCTTGGCGATGAACTCCTCGGCGTCCAGCACGTCCGGGTCGCGGCCTTCCTGGCGGCCGCCGTAGGTGAGCTGCACCTGCGGGTGCAGGTCGTCGGACAGGTCCACCAGCTTCGAGCCCTTGGCATCGGAGATGAAGGAGACCGGCGTGTTGTTGCTCTCGACGAAGCTGAACCGCTTGATATAGTAGGCCTTGGCCGCATTGTCCCAGTACAGGACGGTGTAGGTGAGGTTCGGGTCCAGTTTGCCGATCCGGATCACGTCGCCCTGGTACTTGTTGACCAACTCGTAGTTGGTGGTGTAGTAGGTGCCGTCGGAGAAGATGGCCAGAACGCGGTCGTTCCCGCTGTACTGGCCGATGTGCTCGCCGCGGCCGTCCTCGTTCAGGCGCTGGATGTCCGGGTCGTACCAGATGTCCTTGCCGCCCAGGGTGGTGACGCCCTTGGACTTGAGCTGGATCTTCTGCACGGGGTACTTGGTCACCAGGTTGCCCCGGGAGGTGCGGCCCTTGATGGCGAGGGTGGAGAAGTCATACTCGATCTGGGACTTCTTGATGCCCTTCTTGGGACGCAGGCCGATCTTCACCGTTTCCGCCTCGCCGTTGTGGTTCACGCTGAACCACAGGATCTTGGACCCTTCGGCGCCGGTGGTGATGTCGTACTCCTTGTCCCGGGTGATGGAGGTGATGGCGAAGCGCTTGGCATAATGGACCGAGCCCTTGCCGTCCCGGTAGATCACGTTGTAGATGGTACGGGCGTCGTTCCGGTTGAACACCCCGGCCCACAGGAGGTCCTTCCCGAAGAAGGCCTTGTCGGACACCTTGGTCACCCGGTACTTGCCGTCCTTGCCGATGACGATGATCTCCGACAGGTCAGAGCAGTCGGCGATGAACTCGGCGCCGTCCCCGCTCTTGAGGCCGATGCCCACGAAGCCTTCCTCCAGGTTGGCATACAGCTTCGCGTTGTTGTTCACGACCTTGGTGGCGGCGATGGTCTCGAAGGACGTGATTTCGGTCAGGCGCGGGTGCTCCTTGCCGTATTTCTTCTTGAGGTTCCGGAACCAGTCGATGGTGTACTGGGTCAGGTGCGCGAGCTTGTCCCGCACGTCCTTCATCTCGTCCTCCAGGGCATAGATCTTCTCGTCCAGGGCCTTGGTGTCGAACTTGGAAATCTTGCGCACCGGCTTCTCCACGAGCTTGAGGATGTCGTCCATCGTGATTTCGCGGTGGAGGAGGTCCTGGTACTGCTTCATCCGGGAGAAGATGTCCTCGATCTGTTCCTCCCACGAGCGCTGATCCTGTTCCAGCACCTTGTAGATGCGGTTCTCGAAGAAGATGCGCTCCAGGGAGTCGTAGTGCCACTGGTCCTCCAGTTCCCCGAGCTTGATCTCCAGCTCGCGGCCCAACAGGTCGCGGGTATGGGCGGTATCGTATTCAAGGATGTCATTCACCGACAGGAACTGCGGCTTGTCGTCCTTGATGACGCAGGCGTTGGGGTTCACCGTGACCTCGCAGTCGGTGAAGGCGTACAGGGCGTCGATGGTCTTGTCGGGGGAGACGTCGGCCGGGAGGTGGATGATGATCTCCACCTTGTCCGTGGTCATGTCCTCGATCTTCTTGATCTTGATCTTGCCCTTGTCCTTGGCCTTGAGGATGCTGTCGATGACCATGTGGGAGGTCTTCCCGAAGGGGATCTCGGTGATGGTGACCGTGCTCTTGTCCACCTTGTCGATGCGGGCGCGGATCTTCACCTGCCCGCCGCGGCGGCCGTGGTTGTATTTCGAGCAGTCGGCGAGGCCCCCGGTGGGGAAGTCCGGATAGAGTTCGTACGGCTCCTCCTTCAGGATGGCGATGGAGGCGTCGATGAGTTCGTTGAAGTTATGGGGAAGAATCTTGGACTGCATGCCCACGGCGATGCCCTCGGTGCCCTGCGCCAGCAGGAGCGGGAAGCGGACCGGGAGCTCGGTGGGCTCTTGGTTCCGGCCGTCGTAGGAGGTCATCCAGTTGGTGACCTTCGGGTCGAAGATCACCTCCTTGGCAAACTTCGACAGCCGCGCCTCGATGTATCGGGCCGCGGCGTTGGAGTCGCCGGTGAGGATGTTGCCCCAGTTTCCCTGGCAGTCGATGGCGAAACCCTTCTGGCCCAGCTGCACGAGGGCGCCCAGGATGGACGCGTCACCGTGCGGATGGTACTGCATAGCCTGTCCCACGATGTTCGCGACCTTGGTGTACCGGCCGTCGTCCATCTTGTACATGGCGTGCAGCACGCGCCGCTGGACCGGCTTCAGCCCGTCCACGATGTGCGGCACGGCCCGCTGGAGGATCACGTAGGACGAGTAGTCCAGGAACCAGTCCTTGAACATGCCGGACAGCTTGAACTTCCGGCTGTCACTGCCCAGCAGGCGGGAGAATTTCCCCGTCGGCTGTGCATCCATCCCCGCCTCGTCGATAGGCTGTTCCTCGTCGAGAGGTTCTTCCTGGATATCGTCGTATTCTTCGCTCATAGTCGGTCTGGGATTAAAACTCATAGCCGAAGCGGCGGAGTTCCTTGCGGGACTCGCGCCAGTCCGGATCCACTTTCACAAAGGTGGACAGGAAGACCTTCTTCTGGAAGAAGTCTTCCATGTCGATGCGGGCTTCGGTGCCCACCTTCTTGAGGGCGGCGCCCTTCTTGCCGATGATGATGCCCTTCTGGGACTCGCGCATCACGTAGATGACGGCGCTGATCTCGTAGCGCTCCTCGCCCTCGTGGAAGGCCTCGATCTCCACCTGGCAGCTGTAGGGAATCTCTTCCCCGTAGTTGAGGAAGATCTTCTCCCGCAGGATCTCCGAGGCGAAGAAGCGGAGGTTCTTGTCGGTGAACTGGTCCTTGTCGAACCAGGCCGGCGCCTCCGGCAGGCGGCTGGAAACCGCCTCCAGGATGCTCTCCAGGTTGAATTTCTCCTGGGCCGAGGCGGGGATGATCTCCGCCTTCGGGAGCTGCTCCTTCCACCACTGCATCAGCTCGACGACCTTCTCCTGGGTGGAGATGTCGATCTTGTTGATGACCAGGACCACCGGGCATTCGACCTTCCGGAGCTTCTCGATGTAAGCCTCGTTCTTGTCGCCCTTCTCCACGGTGTCGGTGACGTACAGGATGATGTCGGCGTCGCCGATGGCCGTGTCCACGAAGTCCAGCATGTTCTGCTGGAGGCGGTAGTTCGGCTTCAGGATGCCGGGGGTGTCGGAATAGACGATCTGGTAGTCCTCCCCGTTGACGATGCCCATGATGCGGTGGCGCGTCGTCTGGGCCTTGGCCGTCACGATGGACAGCTTCTCCCCGACGAGGGCGTTCATGAGGGTGGACTTCCCGACGTTCGGGTTGCCGATGATGTTGACGAATCCTGCCTTGTGTGCCATTACACGTACGCCCCCATCTTCAGGATGTTCACTTCGCCCTCGGTGAGGTAGCGCCAGTCGCTCTTCTTGAGGCCCTTCTTGGTGAGGCCGGCGAAATAGACGCGGTCCAGGGCCTTCACCTCGTAGCCCAGCGTCTCGAAGATGCGGCGGACGACGCGGTTCTTGCCGGAGTGGATCTCGATGCCCAGCTGGCGGTGGTCGCGGGCGTCGATGTACTCGAGTTCATCGGCGGCGATCACCCCGTCGGTAAGCTCGATGCCCGCGAGGACTTTCTCCTTGTCCTCCTCGGTGAGGGGGTGGTCCAGGACGACCTGGTAGATCTTCTTCTTGTTGTAGGACGGGTGGGTGAGGCGCTCGGCCATCTCGCCGTCGTTGGTGAACATCAGCACGCCGGTGGTGTTCTTGTCCAGGCGGCCGACCGGGAAGACGCGGGTGGGGCATCCCTTGAGGAGGTCCATGACGGTCTTTTCCGCGTGCGGGTCGCTGGCGGTGGTGACATAGCCCTTGGGCTTGTTCATCACGATGTACACCTTCTCCTCGCCCTTGAGGCGCTGTCCGTTGAAGCGGACGTCGTCGGTGAGGACATTGACCTTGGTGCCCAGCTCGGTGACGACCTCCCCGTTGACGGTCACGACGCCGCTCTGGATGAGCGTGTCGGCCTCCCTGCGGGAGCAGACGCCGGAGTTGGCGATGTATTTGTTCAGGCGGACGACCTCCTTGATCGGGGTCTTGGCGGTGTCGTCGTCGGAATAATGGCTGCCGTTGACCTGCGGCTTGCGGCTGAGCATGGCGCTCATGCCGGCATCGGCCTCGGAGCGTTTCTGGAACGGCTTGCGGCCACCGGGCTTGTTGCCGAAGGACGGTTTGCCGTAACCGGACTTGCGGGGACGGTCACCGTACGGCTTATCCCCGAATTTCTTCTCGCCATACGGCTTGTCGCCGTAGGCCCTTTCGATGCGCGGGCGCTCGCCGGTGCGCGGTCTGTCACCATACGGACGTTCGCTGCTGTGCGTTCTTTCGCCGTACGGGCGCTCGCTGTTGTGCGGCCTGTCGCCGTAAGTTCTCTCGCCGTACGGCTTGGTGCCATAGGGCTTGCGTTCCCCCTGCGGACGGGCCGGGCGGGCGGAACCATAGGTCCGACCCTGGGGTTTGTCCTCAGAATCAAAGGAACGGCTGGTGCTGAAATCTTCCCGATGCGGGCGGTATCCGCCTTCGCGGCGGCCGTATTCCACTTTCTCTGCGCGGCCCTCGGAAGGCCTCCTGGTGAAATGGGCGTGTGTGCCCTTCTTTTTGTTTTCCATTGTTTCTATGCCCCTTCTGGGGTTTTTTATTAATAAAAAGTCAATGACATCCCGTCATTGTTATTGTAGTTTGAACTTGTAGGTGATGGTGCCGGTCTGGAGGACGGGGGCGTCGGCGCTCACGTTGAAATGGGCCTTCATCGCAGCGTTGCGGGCGGCGTTCCAGAGGCCCTTGTCCGTGACCGTGGTGCCTTCGTAGCCCGGAATGGCCTCCGTGACATTGCCGTACTGGTCCACCTTGACCTGGACGACGACGGTGCCCTCCATCTGGGCGTTGTAGGACGGTTTCGGGAGGGAGCCCACGACGCTGCGTCCTTTCAGGTGGGCATTGGCATTCCCTTCCGTGCGGCCTTCCTTCGTGTTCCCGTCGGGCTGGCCGGCTTTGAATCCTTCGGAAGCCTCGCTGGCGGCGTGCGGCGCCGTGGCCTTGTCATCCTTCTGGCTCATGCCCGGGAAGGTGGCGCGGGGATCCAACTTGGGTTCCTCTTTCTGCCTGGGGGTGGGGACGTCCACGTCGCCGTGGTCGTCCGGCCGGGTGGCCGGGGTCTTGTTGGGCCGGTCGTTCACATAGGGTGATTCGGCCTTCTGCACCAGTTCCACCGGCTGGGTGGGATCCGTCTCCTCCGCCTGCGGCTGGCGGCCGACCTTGGTCTGCACCGGCTTCTCGTCCTCCAGGATCTCCTCCTCGAAGTCGATCAGGAAGCTGGTCTCCGGCGGCGGCGGATCCAGGTACTTGAGACCCGTCGCCGCGCAGAAGACAACGGCCAGGGCATGCACGGCCACGGTGACGGCGAGGCCGGTCCAGCGGCCCCGCTTGTCCTGCAGTTCTCTGGTGCGGAGATACGGTTGCATGGGTCTCTTCCTTTTGCTATTCAGGTTGCGTCGCCAGGATCACCTTGTAGTGGTTGCGCTTGGCGATGTTCATGATGCCGACGATTTCGCCCACGGGGACGCTCTGGTCGGAGAAAATGGAGAAGGTCGGGTCTTCTTCGCCGGAAAGCAGCTCGATGAGCCCGTCCTCCACCTCTTCGTAGGAGGCGGGGTTCTGGTCCCCGTTGATGTGGTAGGTGTAGGTGTCGTCGCCCCAGTCCTTGATGCTGACGCTCACGGTGGCCTTCGCCCCGATCTGCCCCGTGCTCTTCGGGAGGAGGAGCTTGAGGGCGTTCGGGTTGATGAGGGTGGAGGTCACCAGGAAGAAGATCAGCAGCAGGAACACGATGTCCGTCATCGAGGACAGCGCGAACGATGCATCCACCTTGGTGTTACGCTTGAGTGCCATAGACTACTCCTCTCCGGGTTCGTGAAGGACAATGTCGATGAACTCCGTCGTGGAGCTCTCCATCTTGTAAACGAGGTCGGACACCTGGGAGGTGAGCCAGTTATAGCCGAAGTAGGCGATGATACCCACGATCAGGCCGCCCACGGTGGTGAGCATGGCGGTGTAGATACCGTCGCTCAGGAGGGTGATGTCGATGTTGTTGCCGGCCTTGGACATGTTGAAGAAGGCCTTGACCATACCGAGGACGGTACCGAGGAAACCGATCATCGGGGCGCCGCCGGCGATGGTCGCGAGGAGCGGAAGGCCCTTCTCGAGACGGGCGACTTCGATATTGCCGGTATTCTCGATGGCGGACTGGATGTCGGCCATCGGGCGTCCGAGGCGGCGGATGCCGGTCTCGACCATCCGGGCGACCGGATTGTCATATTTGCGGCACAGGGTGAGGGCGGACTTGGTCTTTCCCGCGTTCATATAGTCGCGGATGTCGTTCATGAAGTTGGTGCTGATCCGGGAAGCCTGGCGGATGGTCCACCACTTCCGGCCGATCAGGTAGATGGCCAGGATCGACAGGGCGAGGAGCACCCACATGAGGGGGCCGCCCATCGTGAACAGGGAAAAGAGGCTCTGGTTCATCTCGGCAGGGGCCGCTGCGGCCGGGGTGGCGGTCACCACCTCTTCCGCGGCCTGGACCAGTGTGTCGGTCTGCAAAAGGTTGAAAAGCATATGCGGTTCTTTTATCGTTTTCGGCTGCTCGTCGCACGCGTGTGCGAAACAGCCGACAAAGATACAAAAATTATTCCGAAACTAGATGAGTTTTTGTCGGAAGGGCTCTCTTTCCTGAACGTCGCTTCGCGACCCCTCCCATAAATGGGCCCCTCCCTCTTATGATGCCGAGGGTGGCACAGTTCAGGAAAGAGAGCCCTTCCGACAGTCTATTCAGGCAGATCGGCCGGGCGGAGGAAGGCGGCGCGGAGCGCGCGGACCTTGCCGTCGGCGAACTCGACCTCGAAGGTGGTCCAGTCCTTGTTGGCCCCGCGGACGGTGCCTTCGCCGAAGACGGGGTGGGTGACGGTTTCCCCGATCCGGAAGGGACTCCGGAGTTCGGCCCGTTCGGCGGTGAAGTCGATGTCGTCCAGATCGATGGGCCGGTGCGGATCGAATTCCTCGTCCAGGACGTGGATGAGGTTCCGGGTCCCGCGCCAGAGTTCTTCGGGGATAAATCCTTCTGTAACAACCATTTCCCGCTTTATTTCCGCGAGGAAGCGGGACGGGTATTTGTTCATCTTCGTGGAGATGTTGAAACCCTCCGATTCGGTCAGGAACAGGGCCTTTTCGGCCCGGGTGATGGCGACGTACATGAGCCGTCGCTCTTCCTCTTCGCCATTCTTCTTGTACTCCCGGATGGTCCTCAGGTTCGGGAAGATTCCCTCGGACAGGCCGGTGATGAACACGAAGGGGAACTCCAGGCCCTTCGCCTGGTGGATGGTCATCAACTTGAGGGTCGGCGCTTCCTGGCGATGGTCGTCGTTCGTGTACAAGGCGATGTCCTGCAGGTAGTCGGCCAGAGTGGATTCGTCCGGGGTGCGGGCGCTCTCGTAGAACTTGATGGAGGAGAGGAGTTCGTCCAGATTCTCCAGCCGGTCCTCATCCTGGTCTTCGCGGATGTCGCGCTTGAGGCCGGAGCGGTCCAGGAGGCGGTTCAGAAGGTCGCTCACCCGGTGCTCGAGCGCGAAAGCCTTGGCATCCTCGATCAGGGCCACGAAGGCCTGGGCCGACGGTTTCCCGTAACCTTCCCGGATCTGGAGGGCGCTGAACAGGGATACGCCGTCGCGGTCCGCATCGGCCCGGAGGGTATCCAGGAACTTCTTGCCGAGTTTCCGGGAGGGGACGTTGACGATGCGCTCGAAGGCGAGGTCGTCGTCCTGGTTGTTCACGAGGCGGAGGTAGGAGAGGGCGTCCTTGATCTCCCGGCGCTCGAAGAAGCGGGTCCCGCCCCAGACGGTATAGTCCAGGCGGGCATTCAGGAGGGCCTGCTCCAGGGCACGGGACTGGTATGTGCTCCGGTAGAGGAGGGCGATCTCGTTGACCTTGGCGCCGTTCTGGAGCAGGGCCCGGATCTGTGCGACGATCCAGTCCATCTCCTCCTTCTCGGATTTGCCGTGGTAGTGGATCACCGCGCGGCCTTCCGCCTTCCGGGTGAAGAGGTCCTTTGGAATGCGGTTCTTGTTATTGGAAATCACCGAGTTGGCGACATCCAGGATCTTCGGGGTGGAGCGGTAGTTCTCGTCCAGGATGATGGTTTTGTCGGCCGCGAACTGCACGAAGAGGTCCGGTCGGGCACCGCGCCATTCGTAGATGGCCTGGTCCGGGTCGCCCACGATGAACAGGTTCCGGTGCTTCGCCGCGAGGCGTTCCACCAGGTCCCAGTCATCCAGGTTGCAGTCCTGCGCCTCGTCCACCATAATGTAGTTCAAGTCGTTCTGCCACTGCTCGCAGGCCTCCGGGAAGCGGTCCAGGATGTATTTCGTGACATTGATCAGGTCGTCGAAGTCCAGGGCGTAATGCTTCATCTGCCGGCTCACGTACCCTGCGAGGCGGGAGGTCTTGCGCATTTCATCGGTAATCTTCGCCCCCGGGAGCATATACGCCGGGATATAGCCGTTCAGGGCCTTGTCGTAGGAGACGGCCGTCAGGAACTGCTTGACCGTCTTCTCGGTGCGCTTGATGCCCATCTCGTCCATCGCCTGCTTCGCGATGGCCTTGCAGTCCTCTTCGTCGAGGACGGAAAAGCCCTTGGGGAAGCCCAGGCGGTAGATTTCCTTCCGGAGGAACTTGACGCAGAAACCGTGGATGGTACACACGAAATCGTTGTAGTCGCCGCTGTGGACCATCCCAGCGATGCGGGCGCGCATCTCCGCCGCCGCCTTGTTCGTGAAGGTCAGGCACAGGATGTTCGCCGGGTCGATGCCAACGACATTCACCAGGTAAGCGTACCGGTGCGTCAGCGCCTTCGTCTTGCCCGTACCGGCCCCCGCCACGACGCGGATCCTGCCCTCCGTCGTGGTCACGGCCTCCTTCTGGCGGCTGTTGAGTCCCTCGAAGATGTCCATGGGGACGGCTTTCTCAGGCGACGATGACCTTCATGCCTGTCTTCTCGAAGGCTTTCCGGGTCTCGTCCGGGATGCCGGAGTCGGTGATCAGGATGTCGATGTCCTCGCAGCCGCAGATGCGGCTGAAGCCCCGGTAGCCGATCTTGGAGGAATCGGCGAGGATGATGGAGGTGTTCACCACCCGCATCATCCGGGCGAGCTGTTCGGCCTCCTCGAGGGTGGCGCAGGTGACGCCGACTTCCAGGTCGATGCCGTCCACGCCGAAGAACAGCTTGCTGCAGTGCAGGTTCTCCAGCTGGGATTTCGCTTCCGAACCAATGACGCACAGGGAGTTACCGTAGAGGATGCCGCCCAGCTGCATCACCGAAACGCCCGACATGTCGCCCATGGCCATCGATATGTTCACGGCGGGCGTCACGATGTTCAGGCGCCCTTTCGGCTTGAGGAGCTCGGCCATCACTTCCAGCGTGGATCCCGCGCCCATGATGATGGAGTCGTTCTCCTGGAGGAGGCTGACGGCCCGGGCCGCGATCCGCTGCTTTTTCTTGAAATTGATCAGTTTCTTGGTGTGCAGGCTGATGTCCATCACCTGGGCGGTGGTGGGCAGGGCGCTGCCGTAGGCGCGGTACAGGAGCCCCTGCCCTTCCAGGTAGGTGAGGTCCTTCCGGATGGTGGTCTGGGTCACGGAGAGCGCTTCCGCCAGGTCGGCCACCCGGACGAAGCCGTTCTGGAAGATGTTGTCGAGGATGAACTTGCGCCGTTCGGCGATGCTGGTCATGGTTCGATAGGATTAGTGCATACGAAGATAGGACTTAAATTTCGTTCTTGCAAATCTTTTGTTTCCGAAAGAGTGGTCGTCGAAACGAAACAAAACGAAACATTTTCCTCAAAAAAACATTGTCGAAACGAAATTATTTACTTATATTTGACACAAATAAACATTTTCTGCTATGAAGAGAAGTAAATCCTTTCTGATGCTTCTTGCGGCGGGCCTTCTGCTCTGCCTTGCGGGCTTGCCCGCCCTGGCCCAGAACCTGCGCGTGCAGGGTACCGTCACCGACACCAAGGGTGAAGCCCTGGTGGGCGCGATGGTCTATGTCCAGGGCACTTCCAACGGCTCGATGACCGGTAATGACGGCAGGTATTCCCTGTCCGGCGTTCCGTCGAAAGCCTCCCTCGTCATCAGCATGATGGGTTACGAAGAGCTCACCGTCCCCGTGGACGGCCGTACCTCCATCGACGTCCAGCTCCGGGACGATGCTGAAATCCTGAAGGAAGCGGTGGCCATCGGCTACGGCAACCAGCGCAAGGTCACCCTGACGGGCTCGGTCGCGACCACCACCGGTGAGGAACTGGTGAAGAACTCCTCCGTGAACCTGTCCCAGGGCCTGGCCGGCCGTATGTCCGGCGTGATCGTGAACAACCGCTCCGGCGAGCCGGGCCGCGATGACGCCGTGATGTTCATCCGCGGCCGCAGTACCCTCGGCGACAACAGCCCGCTGATCATCATCGACGGCGTACAGGGCCGTGGCGACGAATTCGGCCGCCTGACCGGTGACGAAATCGAGAGCATCAACGTGCTGAAGGATGCATCGGCCGCCATCTATGGTGCCCGTTCCGCGAACGGCGTCATCCTGGTGACCACCAAGCGTGGTAAGTACAACGAGGCGCCCAAGGTGAGCTTCTCCTATGACCTGGGTCTCCAGCAGCCTACGCGCATGGTCAAGCTCGCGGACGCCGTCCTCTATACGACCGCCTACAACGCTGGCCTCGCGATTACCGGCGGTGCGCCCGTGTACAACGATGCGCAGATCCAGCATTACCGCGACCAGGACGACCCGATCTCCTACCCGAACACCGACTGGCTCGCGGAGATCGTCAAGCCCGTCTCCGCCCAGCATAAGTACGGCGTGAGCATCAACGGCGGCGCCGGAAGGGTGGCTTACTTCGTGCAGTTCAACGGCCAGTACCAGGACGGTATCTACTATAAGAGTGCGACGAACTACAACCAGTTCAACCTGCGTTCCAACCTGGACATCCAGGTCACGAACAACCTCAAGCTGGGCGTGGACATCAACGCCCGCCAGCAGCACAAGAACTATTCGGCGTTCCCGTCCGACTCCTACGGTATCTTCTACATCGCGATGCGGATGCGTCCGACCGGGGCGGCCTACTTCCCGGAAGGCGCCGGCAAGGACCAGGGCCTCGAGGGCCGTCTGCTCAAGGGCGGTACCAACCCGGCCGTGCTGGTGCAGGACCTCACCGGTTATGACAAGACCACCATCAACACGCTGAACACCACCTTCACCGCCAACTGGGACCTCGGCTTCCTGACCAAGGGCCTGTCGGTGAACGGCCACCTCGCCTACGATATGGTGAGCACGTTCAACAAGAACTGGCAGCAGAACTGGAACTACTGGTCCTACGACGAGATCACGGAACTGTTCGAGGAGCGTTCCAACTCCTATTGGCCTACGCCGGTGCTGCATGAGTACCAGCGTCATACCACCAATATCGCCATCAACGCGAACATCAACTACGACCGCGACTTCAACGGCCATCACGTGACCGCCCTCGCCGGTTTCGAACAGAACTCCTACCGTCTGGATTACTTCAAGGCGGGCATCAATTCCTACGATTCCGACCTGCTGGACGAGTTCTTCGCCGGTACCGCCGACAAGAGCTGGTACGCCATCAACGGTTACGCCCGCGAGACGGCGCGCCGCTCCTTCTTCGGCCGTCTCGGCTACGACTACAAGAGCAAGTACCTGTTCCAGGCCCTCGTCCGTTTCGACGGTTCCGAGAACTTCCCGGCCGGAAAGCGCTGGGGTATCTTCCCGGGCGTTTCCGCCGGCTGGCGCCTCTCCGAGGAATCCTTCATCAAGGACAACTGGCCCTGGATGACGAACCTCAAGGTCCGCGCTTCCTACGGTGAGCAGGGTAACGACCAGATCGACCCGTTCCAGTATATGACCACCTACCAGTACACGTCGGCCTACTCCTACAAGACGGTCTTCGACGGCAAGGAGGTGAACTTCATCATCCCGGGCACCATCCCGAACCCGAGCGTCACCTGGGAGGTCGCCCGCACCTGGAACGTGGGTCTGGACGGCAATATCCTGAACGGCCTGTTCAGCTGGGAACTGGAAGGCTTCTACACGCACCGGTCCAACATCCTCTGCACCCGCAACGCCTCCATCCCGTATTACACCGGCCTCACGAACAACCTGCCGGACGAGAACATCGGCGAGGTCGTGAACCGGGGTGTCGAGCTCCAGCTGAGCCACGAGAACCGCATCGGCGACTTCCGTTACCGCGTGAACGGGAACGTCATGTATGCGAAGAACACCATTATTTATATGGATGAGGCCCCCTGGCCGGAAGGACACGACTACATGAAGCAGGAAGGTCATCCGATGGGTTCCTCCCTGTACTACATCGTGGGCGGCATCAACAAGACGGAGGACGACCTCAAGAACCATACGCAGATGAGCGGCGCCACCCTCGGCGACTTCTGGTTCGAGGACCTGGACGGTGACGGCGAAATCACCAACCTGGACCGCAAGCGCATGGACCTCACCGTCGTGCCGCAGATCGTCTTCGGTACCAGCGTCGACATCACCTGGAAGAACTTCGACTTCTCGATGCTGCTCCAGGGACAGGGTCTCGCGCGCTACTACTATTCCCCGGCGATGGACCCGGTGTCCGGTAACCTGGACTACTTCGCGGCCAAGAATGCATGGACCCTGGACAACCGCGATTCCGACTATCCGAGAATCGGCTCCACGGTGAGCAACGGCGGCGTGAACCGGGCCAGCTACTATTCCCGCAACGCGTCCTTCCTGCGCCTGAAGAACATCGAAATCGGTTACACGATCCCGATGAAGCGCCTCCTTCCGAAGCTGAGCGTCTCCGGCCTGCGTTTCTATGTGGCCGGCTACAACCTCCTCACCCTCTCCGAACTCAAGTTCGTGGACCCGGAAACCTCGGATGAGAGCTACCAGACCTATCCGCAGATGCGGATCTTCAACACCGGTGTCAAACTTACTTTCTAAGAGCGTTATGAAAAAGATCTATATCCTGATGGTCGCGGCGCTTGCCCTGGTCGCCTGCAAGGACGGTTTCCTGGACAAGACCCCGCTCGACAAACTCTCCGAAGACGCCGTGTTCAACAGCGACGCCCTGGCGGAATCCTACGTGAACGCCCTGTACACCGTCCTGCCCGACCCGTACCAGGAGGGCAACATCGGCTGTATCACGGACGAGGGATATTTCCGTTACGGCGGCACCTCCACCCGGTACATCGCTTCCGGTTTCATGGATCCGGACAACGTGATGTACATGAAGGAGGGCGGCCAGGCGCACAATACCCGTACCACTGTCCTGAACATCTGGAACCGCACCTATGAGTGGATTTACCGGATGAACTACTTCCTGACCTACATCGACGAGAACGGGAGCAAGATGTCCGAAGCGGCGAAGACCCGCCTGACCGGCGAAGTCTATTTCCTGCGGGCCTGGTCCTATTTCCTGCTGATCCAGCGCTATGCCGGCGTGCCCCTCATCACCAAGCCGCACTCCCTGAACGACGACTTCACGGTGGAGCGTTCCGATTTCGACGCCTGCGTGGAATTCATCCTCCAGGACATCGAGCGGGCCTATGAGATGCTGCCCGAGAAGTCCAACTGCGTGCTCGGCCGCGTGAACAAGGACACCGCCCTGGCGCTCAAGTGCCGGCTCACCCTGGTGGCCGCTTCGCCCCTGTTCAACGATCCTTCGCATCCGGACGGCGGTATCTTCCGGGGCGCCTACAGCGCCGCCAAGTGGCAGCGCGCCTTCGACGCGGCCAAGGCCATCGTGGACCGGGCCGATGTGGACGGGGCCTATGCCCTCGACGACACCTACGACGGCATCTGGAAGGACACGGCATCGCCCGAACTGATCTGGGCCAAGTATTTCGTGGCCACTTCCGACGCGGATGACAACTACACCAAGAAGGCGCAGCTGCTCTATACGGTGGAGTACTGGAACGGCTGGGAATCCTTCCATCCCACCCAGGCCGCGCAGATCGACTTCGAGATGAAGAACGGCAAGAAGTGGTTCGAGGAAGGCTCCGGCTACGACCCGAAGCATCCTTACAAGAACCGCGACCCTCGCTTCTATTACTGCATCGCAGCTCCGTTCTACCCGTATGCAAGCACGGACAAGAACGGCTCCTATTCCGAGACGCCGCTCCTGCTGTACTATCTGTATGACGGTATGACCCGGGACGACTTCGCAGAAGGCACGCCCGAGCCCGCCTACACCTCCAAGGCCAAGCACACCACGTCCGGCAACCACGGCGGCCTGGAACTCTACAAGTGGTACCTGCCCACGGAGTATATCTCCGAGTCCCAGACCGGCAGCAAACTGTTCCCCTGGTTCCGGCTCGCCGAAATGTACCTGAACTATGCCGAGGCGGCGTACAAGATCGGCCGGGAGGACATCTGCCGGCAATACATCAACAAGATCCGCCAGCGTCCCGACGTGATGATGCCCGAGGTGACGGAGTCCGGCGAGAACCTGTGGGACCGCCTGGTGAACGAGCGCCGCGTGGAACTGTATGCCGAGACCTTCCGCTACTTTGACCTCCGCCGCTGGAAGATGGCCGACCTGTACGAGAACGTCCCCCTGGCCAGCGCCAAGACGATGGTCCTCCAGAAGGGAACCCAGATGGACACCGTGTACCGGGTCGCCCGCCTCTATGACGAGTCCAAGAACCACACGAACTACTACTGGGCCAACACTGAGGCCAGCAAGTCCTACGTCTATTCCGGCTACAAGGGCGACGCCCGCTACGGCAAGCCCATCGAGTGGATCGTCACCTACAAGTGGCTGGGCAAGGAGTACACCATCGACTACGGTGACTGCATCCTGAACCAGAACCCTACCCCGAGGTATTTCCCGGAGGACGGCCGCAACTACCTGATGCCGATTCCCCGCAACGAAATTACCAAGAGTGAGGGACGTCTCCAGCAAAATCCGGGATATTGATGAAACGCATCCTGATCCTTTTTCCGCTCATCCTGTCAGTCCTCTCCTGTTCGGGAGGACTGACAATGAGCTATCATTCCGCCGACATTTCCACGACGGAGGACGAGCATGTCGTGCTGGCGGGCTTCGCTGCGCGCGACAAGCTGTCTGACGGCATCCACCAGCATCTGTACACGCACTGCCTGGTGCTGGGGGACGGGGAGCAGAAGGTCTGTGTCATCTCGAACGACCTGATGGAGATTTCCCCCGCCATCTCCGACACGATCCGGACGATGATCGCGGAACGGTCGGGCCTGGCGCTGGACCGGATCCTGATGCACAACATCCACACGCATTCCGCCCCGCGTTCCGGCGGCGCTTCCAACTACACCGGCGGGACCAACCGCGCCTGGAAGGACCGGATGATCGAGACCCTCGTGGACAATGCCGTGAAGACCATCGCCGAGGAGGGGAAGCCCTTCACGCTGGAGGTCGGCAAGGGACGGACGGAGATCAACGGGAACCGCTGTGAAAAGGACGGTCCCGTGGACCACGACGTGTATGTGGCCCGCTTCATCCAGGATGGTAAGCCCACGGTGTCCATCGTGAACCTCGCCTGCCATCCCGTGTGCATGGGCGCTGGCAGCTACCTGCTTTCCTCGGACTATCCCGGCATCAACGCCCGTTACCTGTCCGAAGCCTGGGGCGGGGAAGTGTTCCAGCTGACGGGTGCCGCGGGCAACATGGACCCGGCGGAAGGCCCCAAGCGGGTGGATTACGCCGAAAGGGCCGGAAAGGAACTGGCGGATGCGCTGAAAGACATTTCCTTCGAGAAGGTTCCTTCAAAGGGGCTCCTGCGCCTGGTGAACGGCACGGTGGACCTGCCTTACCAGATTGCGGAAGTGACCCGGGAGGCGGTGATCCGCCACGCGGATTCCCTGGCGGCGACGGCCCGGACGACCTTTCCGCGCTTCGCGGATGACGTGATGGGCTGGAAGGAAGAGATCCTGGAGCGTTTCGATGCGGGCCCCGTGCCTTCCAAGCTCCGCTACCACCTGCATGGACTGGACGTGGACGGCGTCATCTTCTTCTTCTCGGACGGGGAACCGTTCTGCGAATACCAGATGGAGGCCCGTCAGGCCTTCCCTGACCGGACTGTCTTCTTTGCCGGCTACACCAACGGCCAGAATTCCTACCTGCCCTCAGAGCACGCCTATCAGGTGCGGAAGGGCTACGAATACGAAGTGGAGCAGATGCACGTGTACATCAAGGCTCCCTATCCGCTTTCGTCCGCCATGCCGGCAACCTACCGGGCGGGTGTGATTGAAACGATTCGTGAAACGATTGAAGCTGAATGATTTGTAAACGGTTCATAGGGCTTGTCGCGGGTCTTCTCGCGGGCGCTGCCGCCCTGGCAGGGCCGCGCTACGACCTGGTCCCGCTGCCCCGGAGCCTGGTGGAGGCCCCCGGGGAGTTCGTCGTGGACAAGGCGACGAACCTGGTGGTCGAGGATGCCCTTTTCTCCGAGATTGCCGATGATTTCCGGGCGCAGGTTTCCCTCGCGACGGGATTCGGCCTGTCCGGAAAGGGCGGCGAGATCGTCCTCCGGAAGGTCGATGGCCTCGGAAAGGAGGCCTATCGGCTCCAGGTGACGCCCGCGTGCATCGTGATCGAGGCGACCGAGGTCAATGGCGCCTTCTACGGCCTGCAGACGGTCCTGCAGCTCCTTCCCGCGGAAATCTACGGGAAGGCCCGGGCCAAGGGTGTCAAATGGACGGTTCCTTGCTGCACCATCGAGGACGAACCCGCCTTCTGGTACCGCGGTACCCTGTTCGACAGCGGGCGCTTCTTCTTCCCCAAGGAGGAGATCATGAAGTTCATCGACCTGATGGCGATGCACAAGCAGAACATGTTCCACTGGCATCTGACCGAGGACCAGGGCTGGCGCATCCAGATCGACAAGTACCCCCGGCTCACCGAAGTCGGGGCCTGGCGCAAGGAGACGGCCTGGCACAGTGGTATCGGCAACGGCATCCCGCACGGTGGCTTCTACACCAAGGACGACATCCGCGAGGTCGTGGAATACGCCCGCCGGCGTTGTGTCACCGTGGTTCCCGAGGTGGAGATCCCCGGCCACAGCACCGCCGCCATGGCGGCTTATCCGGAGCTGAGCTGCTTCCCGGACAGCACCTATGAAGTGGGTACCCGCTGGGGCATCTGGAAGAACCTGTATGCGCCCACGGCGACGACCTTCCGCTTCCTGGAGGATGTGTTCACGGAGCTCTTCGAACTCTTCCCTTCACCCCTGTACCACATCGGCGGGGACGAGGCCCCGAAGGATGCGTACCGCCGGAGCCAGTACTGCCAGGACCTGATGAAAGTCCTGGGCGTGGACTCCGAGGAGGAACTCCAGACCTTCTTCGTGAAGCGGATGGGGGATTTCCTCCGCAAGCACGGGAAGACGGTCATCGGCTGGGATGAAATCCTGGACGGAGGCGCCCTGGAGGACCCGATCGCGATGTCCTACCGCGGCCATGCGCCCGCGGCCCGGGGTATCAAGCGCGGCATCCGGGTGATCCTCACCCCCAACCGCTGGTGCTATCTGGACAACAAGCAGGAGGACCAGGCCGATAACGTGGCCCAGGAGGTCTTCATGCCCCTGAAGAAAGTTTACAACTACTATCCCGTGGTGGATTCCCTGGCGGACCTGAGTGCCCGGTACATCGTGGGGTACGAGACCTGCCTCTGGACGGAGTACATCCCTGACAACGCCACGGCTGAATACCAGGCATTTCCGCGCAACGTCGCGGCGGCCGAGGTGGGCTGGACGGCCCGTTCCAACAAGGACTGGGAGTCCTTCCGGGAGCGGATGCCCAAGGTGCTGAAGCGGCTGGATGAAAAGGACGTCGCCTATTGCCCGGCCTTCCGGGAGGTCATCTTCGACTATGACCGGAACCTGGATTTCCCGAAGCCGATGAACCTGGAACTGGACGATCCCGCCGGGGTGGTCCGTTATACCCTGGACGGCAGCGAACCCACGGCGAAGAGCCCGGTCTATGACGGTGTGCCTTTCCTGGTGGACAAGGGTGCCGTCATCAAGGCCCGCGGTTTCTCCCGCTCCGGCCGGCCGCTCGGGAAAACCACGACCAAAACATTCGAAAAATGAGACGCTTAGCCATCATAACGGCGACATTGATCCTGGCGCTGGCCTCCTGCTCCAAGCCGGAGCAGAAGGCCGGTACGCCGCAGATTATCCCGCAGCCCGAGCATCTCCAACTGCTGGAGGGGTCCTTCCGGATCACGGCCGATACCCCCATCTGGGTGGACGGCGAACCGGAATTCACCCGCACGGCGAAATTCCTCTCCGACCGCTTTGAAACGGTCACCGGCAAGCCGTTGCCGTTCCCGGAGGAGTTCCCCCTGAACGGCGGCATCTACTTCATGCAGGCCGACGGCTATCCCGCCGAGGGCTACCTCCTGCGGGTGGAAAGCGGCCGTATCCTCATTGAGAGTTCCGACGGCGCCGGCGCTTTCTATGCCCTGCAGACGCTCTTGCAGTTGCTTCCGCCGGAATGCCTCTCCGACGAGCCTGTCCGGGGTGTCGACTGGACTCTCCCCGCCGTGGACATCGAGGATGCCCCCCGCTTCCCGTACCGGGGCATGCACCTGGACTGCTGCCTGCATTTCTTCGACGTCGACTTCCTCAAGAAGTATATCGACGTGATGGCCTTCCACAAGGTGAACCGCTTCCACTGGCACCTGACCGAGGACCAGGGCTGGCGGCTGGAAATCAAGAAATATCCCCTCCTGACCGAAAAGGGCCAGTGGCGGAAGGAGACGGTCATCGGCTCCCTGTCTTCCGGCGTCTATGACGGTACGCCTTACGGCGGCTATTATACGCAGGAACAGGTCCGGGAACTGGTCCAGTATGCGGCTGAACGCTATGTGACCATCATCCCGGAGATTGAACTGCCCGGCCACGCCCTGGCCGCCATCGCCTGCTATCCGGAACTGAGCTGCGGGCTGGAGGACCACTATGAGACCGCGACCAAGTGGGGCGTCTTCAAGCAGGTCTATTGCCCGAAGGAGGAAACCTTCGCCTTCCTGGAGGACGTGTTCGACGAGGTGATCGACCTCTTCCCGTCGGAACTGATCCACATCGGCGGTGACGAGTGCCCGAAGGCCAGCTGGAAGCAGTGCCCGCACTGTCAGGAACTTATCCGCCGCGAGGGCCTCAAGGACGAATTCGAACTCCAGAGCTGGTTCATCCAGCGGATGGAGAAATACATCAATGCCAAGGGCCGCCAGATCATCGGCTGGGACGAGATCTTGCAGGGCGGCCTGGCCCCGAATGCCCGGGTGATGTCCTGGCTGGGGGAGGAAGGCGGCATCAAGGCCGCCCAGCAGCACCACGAGGTGGTGATGGCGCCCTATCCCAAGTATTACCTGGACTATTGGCAGGCCGATCCCGACAGCGAGCCCCTCGCAATGGGCGGTCCCACCCTGCTGCGCACCATGTACGAGTATAATCCGGTTCCGGAGGTGCTGGATGCGGAGCAGCAGAAGTATATCATCGGCGTCGAAGGCTGCGTCTGGACGGAATATATGCCCACGCCCGCCCGGGTGGAGTATATGGCCTGGCCCCGGATGTGCGCCATCGCCGAATCCGGCTGGAGCCGCGTTCCCAAGGACTGGGACGGCTTCACGCGCCGCCTGGAAACCCATCTCGGCCGGCTGGACCGGCTGGACGTGGGCTATTGCCAGGCGTTCTACGACCCCTTCATCGAACTCCGCAAGGATACGGAATTCAGCAAGGTCGCCCTCCTTTCGGTGGACGCCCCCGATGCTGAGATCCATTATACGCTGGACGGCAGCGCCCCCACGGCGTCCTCGCCCGTGTACACCGGCCCCTTTGTCATCAACCGGCAGCAGCGGGTCACGGCGGCCGCCTTCCGCGACGGAAAGCAAATTGGAAAAACAAAATATAAAAGCTTTTAAACTATGGGATTACGTTTGACGGAGCAACCTTCGCTCTATGACCATCTGGAGAAAAAGTCCGTAGCCGAACTGCTGCGCGACATCAACACGGAGGACAAGAAAGTTCCCCTCGCCATCGAGGCCGTCCTGCCCGACATCGAACGGCTTGTGAATGCCATCGAGGCGCAGATCCGCGCCGGCGGCCGTTTCTTCTGGCTGGGCGCCGGTACCGGCGGCAAGCTGGGCGTGCTGGATGTGCTCGAGGTGCCCAACACCTATGGCGTGGACCCGGAAATCTGGCAGGCCGTCCTGGCCGGCGGGAACGAGAACCTGGTCCTGGACCTGGAAGAAGCCGAGGACGATACCGAGGAGGGCTGGCAGGTGCTCAGCGAGAAGCACCACATCACCCCCAAGGACATCGTCGTGGGCATCTCCGCGAGCGGCTGCACGCCCTATGTGCTCGCCGCGATGAAGGCCTGCAAGGAACACGGCATCCCCTGCGGCTCCATCTGCAACAATCCGGGCTCGCCGATCTCGGACTATGTGGACTATCCCATCGAGGTGGTCATGGGCCCCGAATTCATCACCGGCAGCACCCGGATGAAGTCCGGTACCTCCCAGAAACTCCTCTGCGACATGATCAGCACCACGCTGATGGTGCGCCTCGGCCGCGTGGAAGGGAACCGGATGGTGTGCGCGAACCTGATCAATAACAAGGTCATCGACCGCCTCACCCGCACGATGGTGGAAAGAAATCCGCAGCTTGGGTACGATTTCTGCGAGGAAGTCATCAAGAAGACCGGCGGCCTGAAAAAGGCCGAGGAGTACCTGCGCGCGCAGGGCGTCATTCAACAAAACTGACCGATGAAAAGGAGCCGATTCCTCATCCTTGCCGTTCCGTTCCTCGTGGCCGTGAGTGCGTGCCACAAGACCCCGGACCCCGTAAAACCGACGGACGTGAGCGCCTGGAAGGGCCTCGTGTTCAATGAGATCGCCGCCCACGACCAGACCAAGGACGCCGAGACCTGGGTGGAGCTCGTAAATACGACTTCCGCCACGATGGACCTGTCGGGCCTGGGCCTGTACATCACCGACGCATATTTCAAGGGCCAGCGGATCTGGCAGGCCGCCTCCGGTGCCAAATTGGCAGCCGGGGAGCGCCTGGTGCTGTCCACGGCCGATGAAAGCCTCGTCACCGGCATCTCTTCCGCCGACCAGTTCCTCCTGAAGCTGGCGGTGGAGGACGGAACGGCCGTCGACGAGTTCGACCGGTCCAAGGCCTTCGCTTCCCCGGCCGCCGCCTATCCCCGCGGCAGCTACCAGCGGATTCCGGACGGGACGGGAGAGTGGAAGAACATGACCTACCACAGCATAGGCAAGGAGAACAAGGTCTTTTCGCTGGCGGATTACAAGCACACCGCCATCTGGGCGTGGAGCTCGCATATCTCCGACATGATTGCCGACGACTTTGCGAAGCTCAAGAACCTCAAGAAGCTCGGTTATGACCATATCCTCATGAACTACGTCGCGTTCGATACCGCCGACAAGCGGAACACCCTCAAGTTCCTGGACAAGTGCGATGAACTGGATATTGCGGTCCATTGCTGGATGCAGTGCTTCTACAAGGGCGGCTGGGTGAGTCCCATCGACGACACGACGAAGAGTTTCAAGGAGGATGTCTATGCCGACATCCGCAACCACGCGAAAACCTATCTGGAAAACTTCGGCGTCAAGGGCCTGCACCTGGACTACATCCGCTTCGGCGGGACGGCTTCCAAGCACAACCACAGCGCGGAAGTGAATTCCGTCAATGCGGTGAACCGCTGCTGCCGGGAGCTCCGTGAGATTGCGGACAGTTATGAGGAGGGGCTCGTGATGAGCGCCGCCCTGATGCCGGAGCCCGATACGGAGTACGCCTACGGGCAGAATCCGGCCCAGATGGGCCAATATATCCACATCCTGATGCCGATGGAGTACCGCTATTCCTACGGTTGGGGCGACAACCGCTGCAAGACCCTCACGAACTGGTTCTGCGAGCACTCCGGCGGCGCCGAGGTCTGGGCCGGCATCACCACTTACACCGGCAACGATTCCGCCGGCGTGAAGGGGATGGATGCCGCGAGCCTCCGCAAGGACATCGACATCTTCATGGACTCCCAGGCGAACGGCCTCGTCCTGTTCCGCTACGGGCTGGGCACCTTCCCGGACGTGAACGACCTTCCTTAGAATTGATAATACAATATCTTATTAACCAAACCATTAACACAAAACAGTTATGAAAAAGTTTCTTTGGTACACCCTGGCAGCGTTGCTGACGGTTGCGGCTTTTTCTTCCTGCGAGAAGAATCCTGAACCGGAACCCGAACCCAGCAACGTTGTGGCTACCGTGACGGCGTCGAACCTGCTCGACGCGGTGGCGGCTGCGTATGATGCGTGGGAGGACAACACGACCATTCCCACGACGCTCCAGGTCGGCTCCACTTCGCTGACCCTGCCTCAGTATCAGTTTGCGCTGGCCAAGTTGCTCGTGAACCTTGCTTCGAACGACAAGGGCGACATCAAGGTGCTCGGCTACAAGGAGGCCGACCACCCCGAGCGTGACAGCTATGACCAGAAGGAGATCGCCGTGACCGGCGGCGCCAAGATCACGGAAGGTACCGAGGATCTCGTGGACATCGCCAAGCGCATGCTCAAGGCGATGGAGGAGAAACTCACGGTTCCGAACCAGACGGTCATCACCCGGACGGGTGCGAGCGCCCTCGCTTTCTCCACCAACCGTGCGACTGTGACCCTCCTGCGCACCCTGGCCGCCTACAAGAAGAGCGGCTCCCTGCCGGCGAAGGTCGAGACGGAGTATCTGTCCGCCGCCGCTTCGCTGAAGGGCTTCGCCCAGCAGTTCGTCCAGATCCTGGACATCTGGGAGAAGACCGTAGGCACCGTCTCCGCGGACGGTTCGCACTGCACCGACAATAATTCCGCCTGGCAGAACGTGCACTTCGTGCCGATTCCGCACTCCGGCGGCGCCTATGCCGACGGCAAGGACCAGTATGCCGAAGAGTACAAGCCTTACTTCACCGTCACCATCGACGGTACGACGTACACCTCCGCCCAGACCTGGGGCATCGCCCTCCGCGGTATCATGGACATGATCACCAAGGAAGGCTCCGCCAAGAAGCAGGTCAACCGCAACCCGTTCGAGCACACGATGGGGAACGGTGCCTCCCTCAAGGAGCCCATCCCGGCCATCACCGAGAATGACATCTGGGGCCAGTATCCGTGGTATGAGAGCACCAATGACGGTCCGGCCATCAACCAGGACCAGTTCTCCCCGTACCTGATCGCCCGTTGCGCCTCCTGGTTCCTGACCCGTCAGGAAGCCCTCGGCAAGATCGGCAACTACCAGTTCTTTACGACCGATCCCGAAAACGGGTTTGTGGAGGACGGCGTCAGCGGTTTCGTGAGCTCCATGCGTATGTGGCTCATCGCCGCCCGCTTCTACAAGTACCTGCTGGACAACAACATCACCGAGAACGTCTATGACGCGGTGAAGGATGTCACCTTTGCCACTGACCTGTACGGCGTGGAGATGCCGGACATCGAGCTCAAGACCAAGAAGGTCGACCTCGAATTCCTTGGCAACCCCGTCGAGGCCAAGTTCTCCTCGAAGAAGGCCTGGACTGCCACGGCTTCCGAGCCCTGGATCCACGTCGAACCTGCGAGCGGTGATCCCGGCGAGGCCGTGACCGTGAGCATTTCCGCGGATCCCAATGAAGGCGAAGAGCGTTCCGGTTCCGTCATCCTCAAGGGCGGCAATGTGACCGAAGGACTGGAGATCCCCGTGAACCAGGCCAAGTACGTGGCGCCTGCCAAGGCTACCCTGAAGGAATTCGCCCAGGAATTCGTCAAGGGTCTCGGTGTGTGGGAAGCCACGGTCGGTACCGTCGAATCCGAGGGTTATCACCTGATCTCCAAGGGAACTGCCTGGGAGAACGTGCATTACATCCCGGTCGGCCATACCGGCGGCGGCTATGACGATCACGGCGGCAACCAGTATGACGAATCCCTGCATCCGGCCTGGACCCTCAAGATCGGCGACGAGACCTATACGTCTGCCCAGGCGTATGAGATTGCCGTCAAGGGCCTCCTGAACATGGTTATCGCCGAGGGCGAGGCCTTCCTCCCCACGATGGACGACCGCAACAAGGCCTATACCCTGGCCGACAACAAGTCCTTCAGTGAACTGCCGATGGCGACGCCGACGGACAAGGCCAAGTGGGGCGGTTATCCCTGGTACGAGCAGGATGACTATTACAACACGGTGACCTACAACGGCCAGCCGATCGAGTCCGTCGACATCAACTTCGTGGTCAAGGCTGTGGCCTGGCACCTGGTGCGCGGTACGGTCGCCGCTCCGGGCAACAACCCGCTCGGCAACATCGGCAACTTCCAGGTCTTCGATACCGATCCGGGTACCCTTACCCTGGAAGGCTATCTCGGTTACATCTCCCCGATGCGTGAGCTCCTGATCATGATGCGTATCTACAAGTACTTGCTGGACAACAACATCGACAAGAACGTGTACTCCGCCATCAAGGACCAGAAGTTCGACTTCGACCTCTATAACCAGGGTGTCGCCCCGCAGAAGTTCACCATCAAGGACTTCGCGAAGGAGTATGTGAAGATCCTGGATATCTGGCAGAACACGACCGGTGAGATCGTGATGCACCCGGATGTCCCGGACGAGACGGTGGCCAATGCCCACTATGTGCCTTCGACCACCACGATCACCGTGGGTGCCAAGACCTACAATACCGCCGACATGTTCGAGACCGCCCTGCGCAGCTACCTGCTGATCCGCGGCTACAATGGCTTGGAGACGGAGAAGTATGGCAAGAACAGCATCCCGGCCCTGGAAGGCGGTGCCGTTTCGATGAGCGAGACGGAGATTCCGGAGACCCATGGCTATTACTGGGGCTCCGCTCCGTACAACGAGACCAAGGGCAACGGCGGCCATCTGGTGATGGGCACCGCGGACGAGAACGAGCACTGCAAGGTGAAGACGGACATCCTGGACAACTGGGCGATGCGTTCCCTGAACTTCCAGAAGGGACAGTCCATCACGAACCTGTGCGGTTACTCCGGCGGTCAGCTGGACGGCTATTACGGCTGCTTCTGCTCGCAGCGTGCGCTCCTCACCTATGCGTTCTTCTTCAAGTACATGCTGGATAACAACCTGGACAAGGGTACGGACGTCCCGGCCGACCAGATCATCCGCTCCGAGCTCCTCGGTGACGAGAGCGCGCCGGCCAAGGTGACCATCAAGGACTTCGCCCAGGAGTACGTGAAGATCCTGGATATCTGGCAGAACACGACCGGTGAGGTGGTGATGCACCCGGATGTTCCCGAGGAGACGGTGGCCAATGCCCACTATGTCCCCTCGAACACCACGATTACCGTGGGTGGCAAGGTGTATACGACGGCCGACATGTTCGAGACCGCCCTCCGCAGCTACCTGCTGGTTCGCGGTTACAACGGCCTGGAGACCGAAAAGTATGGCAAGAACAGCATCCCGGCCCTCGACGGCGGCGCCGTCTCGATGAGCGAGACCGAAGTTCCGGAGACCCATGGCTATTACTGGGGTTCCGCTCCGTTCAATGAGACCAAGGGCAACGGCGGCCATCTGGTGATGGGCACCGCGGACGAGAACGAGCACTGCAAGGTGAAGACGGACATCCTGGACAACTGGGCGATGCGTTCGCTGAACTACCAGAAGGGCCAGGCCATCACGAACCTGTGCGGGTATGCGGGCGGCCAGCTGGCCGGCTATTACGGCTGCTTCTGCTCGCAGCGTGCGCTTCTCACCTATGCGTTCTTCTTCAAGTACATGCTGGACAACAACCTGGATAAGGGCACGCAGGTGGCCGACGACCAGATTATCCGTTCCGAGCTCCTCGGTGACGAGACGAAGGAACCTACCCTCAAGGACTTCGCGAAGGAGTTCGTGAAGGGTCTGGACGTGTGGGCTGCCACTATGGGGACCGTCGAATCCGAGGGACAGCACCTGATTGAGAAGGGCACAGCCTGGGAGGACGTCCACTTCATCCCGATTGTCCCTAATCCGGATTGTGAGTACCTGAGCCATGCCGGCAACCAGTACGATCCGAAGTACACGCCCTGGGTCCTGAACGTGGCCGGCAAGGAGATTTCTTCCAGCCAGGCCTGGGAAATCGCCATCCGCGGTCTGCTGAACCTGGTGACGGCTGAAGGCGAGGCCTTCCTGGACGGAATGACCGACCGGAACAAAGCCTATACCCTGGCCGACAACGGTTCGCTCAATCAGCCCATTCCTGCTCCTTCTACCGCAAACAAGTGGGGCAAGCACCCCTGGTATGAGGGCGGCGAAGACGAGCGGATCACCTATAACGGGAATCCGATCGAGAGCGTAGACGTGAACTTCATCGTGAAGGTGGGTGCCTGGCACGTGGTCCGCTCTTTCATCGAGGTGGGCAGCAACAGCCCGCTGGGCATGATCGGCAACTTCCAGCAGTTCGGGACCAAGAGTTCGACGCTGAACCTGGAGGGCTACGACGGCCTGATTTCCCCGATGCGTGAGATGCTTATCCTGATGCGCATCTACAAGGACCTTCTCGACAACAATATCGACGGGAACGTTTACACGGCCATCAAGGACAAGCAGTTCTCCTTCGACCTGTACGGCATCAAGTAGTTTTTTCGGTCGCGGGGGCCTGACCGCCCCCGCGGTCGCCAATCACCGATTGATCATGAAAAAGATCGCCATCCTGTTATTTGCGAGCGCCCTGGCGGTAGCCGCCTGCGCCTGCAGCAAGCCGGACCCCCTGCCCGAGGTCCCGGACGTACCCGCAGAACCGGAATTCAAGCTGGACAGTTACAACGGACAGTTCGCCCAGGCCATTTCCGGCGCCTATGACACCTTCTTGGAGACCGGTTCCCTCCCGGTCCGGGTCAATGTGGAAGGAATCGAATACAACAAGGGAAAGTATATCCTGGCGGCCTGCCTGCTGCTGGAGAAGATCGATGCGGACCCGGAGCATTGGCAGGACAAGGATATCGAGATCCCGGTAGCCGCATTCGGCGACGAATACCGGTACAACACCTTCGATCCGGATGAGATCGACATGGCCCACGTGCGCTATATGGCCGGCCGCCTGCTGGCTTACTCCCAGGAGAAGGGGTCGATGCCCAACTACGTGACCTTCCCGTCCGACGATACGTCATCTCCGGGATATCTGCCCAAGCTGACGATGGTGGTGACCGAACATAACAACCAGATGAACCTCCGGGCCTGTATGGTGGTCCTTGCCCGCGTCTTCAACTACTGGGTGAAGAACGAAGGGAAGTGGCCCGAGTCGGTTTCTTCCTGGCCCGCCTCCTACCTGGATGCGGTCCGTAATTGCCCCAAGGATGACGACCTCGTGAAATCCACGCTCGCAGATGCCCTCAAGGGACTCGCCGCGGATGCCACCCCGCGCCAGAAGGCGGAGGCCATCTTCAAATACACCATCGACAAGTGGGAGTGGGAGAATTATTCCAACACGAAGAAGGGCGCCATCGGGACCATCAACGCCAAGGGCGGCAACTGCTGCGACCTCACGCACGCGACCCTGGCCATGTGCCGTGCTGCCGGAATCCCGGCCCGCTACCTGCACGGGCAGTGCTACTTCTCCTCCGGGGTGATCGGCCACGTGATTCCTGAGATCTATGTCGATGGAAAGTGGTGGATCTGCGACCCTTCCAACAACAACTCCACCTTCGGAACGCCCGTCTGGAAGGGGATGGAGACCTTCAACGGCCGGTATAACGAACTCGAATTCTAGGTATGAAGCGTTGGTTTTTCCTCCTGGCGCTGGCCCTCTCCCTGGCGGCCTGCCGTCCTGCCCCTGCGCCCAATTGCAACGGTATCTGGCTCTGGTCCAAGTATATGAACGAGGCCGACCTGGACGAATTCGCGGCCAAGGACATCAAGAACGTCATCCTGCACGAGGTGGCCTTCACCCGGCACGGGGTGGATTCCACGCTCGCGTTCATCCGCGAGGCGCAGAGCAAGGATATCCGGGTCCATATCTGGTTCCAGTGCTTCTACAAGGACGGGGAATGGGTCAATCCCGTGGATGATTCCCTGAACCGCTACAAGCAGGAATACTTCGACGAGGTCATCGCCCGGGCGGTGGACTACGTGAATATGGGCGTGGACGGCATCCACCTCGATTACATCCGCTTCGGCGGTACGGCATACAGGCACAATCCCTCCGAGGAGATCACCGCCGTGGGCTGCGTGACGGAGTTCTGCCGGCAGATCCACGATGCGGTCAAGGCCGCGAATCCGGACATCGTCCTTTCCGCGGCGCTGATGCCGGAGCCGGACAGCGAGTATTACTACGGGCAGGATCCGGCGCAGATGGGACAGTATATCGACATCCTGATGCCGATGATCTACTACCACTGCGACTCCTACCGGAAGAACGGCCTGAAATGGGCCCTGGGCGTGGCCGACCACTTCGCCACGAAGGGCGCCCCGGCCCGGGTCTGGGCCGGCCTCACCACCTACGAGGATACCGACACGACGCAGGTCGTGCCGATGGACGCGGAGAAGATCCTGCAGGACTGCCGGGTGTTCGCCGATTCCTCGATGGCCTCCGGCGTGGTATTGTTCCGTTACGGGCTCGGGGAACTCCCCGACCTGCACGGATTGTGGAACGATAAACAGGAAACGAAATGATTCTCATCGCAGACAGCGGCGCCACCAAGACCGAATGGGCCTGCATCAGCAAGGACGGCGCCACCCGCATCGGCTTCTACAGCCAGGGGTACAACCCGAACTACATCACCGGTACGCAGATCGTGGCGGACATCCGCGCCAACCTGCCGGAGGGGCTCTCTCCGGACCTGGTGGAGGAAATCTACTTCTACGGGGCGGGCGTGACGGAACTGCAGTATCCGTTCATGGAAAAGACGCTGCGGGAGGTGTTTCCGAAGGCGGTCAAGGTGTTCATCGCGATGGACACGCTGGCTTCCTGCCGGGCCCTGCTCCAGCGCGAAGCCGGTTTTGCGGCCATCCTGGGAACGGGCGCCAATTCATGCCTGTACGATGGCGAGAACGAGGGCCTTAACGTGGATTCCTGCGGCTTCATCCTCGGGGACGAGGGGAGCGGCGGCTATCTCGGGAAGCGGCTCATCACCGACTTCCTCCGCCGGACGATGCCGCCCCGGGTGTACGAACTGGTCGGCCGGGAACTGGGCCGGACGAATGACGAACTCATCGACGTCATCTACACCAAGCCCTTCCCGAACCGCTTCTGCGCCCAGTATGCCCGGTTCATCAACGAACACCTGGACTTCGACCCGTATTTCCCGGAACTGGTGACGGACGCTTTCCGGAAGTTCTTCGACCGGATCGTGACGCATTATCCCGATTATCAGAAATATACGTTCAACGCCGTGGGCTCGGTGGCCTATTTCTTCAAGCCGCTGCTGCAGCCCGTGGTGGAGGCGTACGGCATGAAGATGGGCACCATCCTCCAGGCGCCGATGGAAGGCCTGATCAAGTACCACACCCAAAACTAGGCGCGAGATGGCAAAGAACAAGTTCATAGTCCCGCTGGCGTTCATCGGGATGATGTTTTTCACCGTGGGGTTCGCCACGGGCATCAACGGCTACTTCGTGCCGTTCCTGGAGAACAACCTGCACCTGAGTTCGGCCCAGTCCTACCTGGTGATCGCCGCCACGTTCCTGGCCTTCCTGGTGTTCAGTTTCCCGGCCTCCTCCATCATCATGAAGATCGGCTACAAGCGCACGATGTCGCTGTCGTTCTTCCTGTTCGCGGTGGCGTTCGCCCTGTTCATCCCGGCCGCCCGGTTGGAGAGTTTCCCCCTATACCTTGCGGCCTGTTTCCTGAGCGGAACGGCCAATACGGTGCTTCAGGCGGCTATCAACCCGTATGTGACCATCCTCGGCCCCATTGACAGTGCCGCCCGCCGCATCAGCATCATGGGCATCTGCAACTCCATTGCCCTGGCGCTGCCGTCGGTCTTCATCGCTGCGGTGACGCGGAAGCCCATTGAGGCCGTGGGCCTCGTGGACCTGGACAAGCCCCTGTACATCATCATCGGCGTGATCGTGCTGCTGGGTGTCCTGACCCTCTTCGCCCCGCTGGAGGAAATCAAGGCGGAAGGGGAGGAGAACGAGGAAGACTGCCCCTACGCAGCCCGGAAGAAGTCCATCTGGCAGTTCCCGCACCTGGTGCTGGGAGCCCTCGCCCTGTTCGTGTACGTGGGCGTGGAGAACCTGGCGCTGCTCACCGTGCTGGATTATGCGCAGGACATCGGCCTGCCCAATCCTGAGCGTTACACTATCTGGCCGGGCATCGGCATGGCGGCCGGCTATATCATCGGCATCCTGTGCATCCCGAAGGTCATTTCCCAGGTGCAGGCGCTCCGCATCTGCACGTGGATTGCCGTGGTGGACTCGCTGCTGATCGTCCTGACCCCGCCGCAGGTGTCGGTCTGGTGCGTGGCGCTCCTGAGTTTCGCCTGTTCCCTGATGTACCCGGCCATCTGGCCCCTCGCCATCGTGGACCTCGGGAAGTTTACCAAGAAAGGCTCCTCGCTGCTGGTGGCCTCCATCGGCGGCGGCGCCCTGATCCCGCTGCTGTTCGGTGCGATGAAGGACTGGGTGGGAAGCCAGCAGGCCTATTGGATCTGCCTGCCGTTCTACCTGCTGATCATGTTCTATGCGTATTACGGTTATCGGATTCGCAAGTAGCCTCCTGCTGCTCTGCTCCGTTCCGGCCCTGGCTTGCACCACGGCCGTCGTTTCGGCGCAGGCCAGCGGGACGGGCCGTCCGATGATCTGGAAGCAGCGCGACGCGTCCGACGATTACAACCGGATCGCCTATGTCCGGGGGGAGAAATACGGCTACACCGCCCTTTTCTCGACCGCCGACCGGGCTTTCCGGAATGCCTATGCGGGCATCAACGAGGAGGGATTCGCCATCTCCAACAACCTCTCCTACAATCTCCGCCCCGATTCCGTCGGGGTCGCCGGGACCCGGAACGGCGCGCTGATGACGCAGGCCTTGGGAGCCTGCGCGAGCGTGGAGGAATTCGAAGTGCTGCTCGCCGCCCGGGAGCATCCGATGCGGCTGAGTTCCAATTTCGCGGTCATTGACGCCCGCGGTGGTGCCGCCTATTTCGAGGTATCGGATACGGCCTATGTCCGGTTCGACGTCCCGGCCGGCGGTTATCTGTTCCGGACCAATTATTCCCTCTCCGGGGAACCGGGCCGCGGCCGCGGTTTCGCGCGGTATGCGACGATGCAGCAGGTGATGTCGGAACAGGCCGGGCGCGGTTTCGATCCGGGCTTCTTCCTTGAGACAGGCCGGACCTTCCGGAATGCGCTGGGGGAGAAGGATGCCCTGAAGCAGGCCCGCGGCCTGTATCTGTATGAGCATGACTACATTCCGCGGAGTACGACGGTCTCGTGCCTCGTCCTGGAGGGGGTCGCCCCGGGCGGTCAGGCCAATGGCGGCGTGCTCTGGTGCGCGGTGGGATATACCCCGTGCAGTTATGCGGTTCCCGTCTGGGTGGCCGCCGGGGAGAAGATTCCGTCGATGCTGGCCGGCGACGCACCGGCCAACCGGTTCGCCGTGCAGCTGAAAAAGTCCATCCGTCCCGTCGAATGGGATGAGAAATATGTCGATGTCAAGGCCCTGCGGCGGATCATCCGCCAGGTCGGGAAGGCAGAGCGGGCCGAGCTGAAGGCCGGCCGCCGCCTGATGTCGGCCCTGGAACGGGGCGGCTTCGACCCCGCCGCCGTCGAGAAGTTTAACGCTGAAGCGGAAGCCCGTTTCGACCGGTTCCGCAGCCAGTTCGCCTTATGAAACACCCTGTCCTCCTGCTGGCCGTCCTGGCCGGTCTGTCCGTAGCGCCGGCCGTTTCGGCGCCCCGGCCCAAGAAGAACGAAACGGTGGGCCTCCGCTACCTGGATGCGCATTTCCACCTGTATGACTCGCTCCAGAAGCAAATATTCCAATTCGCCGAAACCGGCTACAAGGAGACCCGCAGCGTACAGCAGTGGACTTCGTTCCTGGCCTCGCAGGGCTTTACCGTGGAACAGGGCGTGGCCGGGATTCCCACGGCCTTCGTGGCCTCTTACGGCAGCGGTTCGCCGGTCATCGGCATGATGGCTGAATATGACGCCATTGCCGGGATGTCGCAGGATACGGTGCCTTACAAGAAGGTGCTGGTTCCGGGAGCTGCGGGCCACGCCTGCGGGCACAACGTGCTGGGTACCGGCTCGGTCGCCGGCGCCGTGGCCGTGTCCAAATGGCTGGCCGCCACGGGTTTCTCCGGAACGGTGAAGCTCTTCGGCTGCCCCGCCGAGGAAGGCGGTGGCGGAAAGGCCTATATGATGCGGGAAGGGGTTTTCGAGGGGTTGGACGCGATGCTGGACTGGCATCCCGATACGCGGAACACCGTGAACCGGACGTCCGGGCTCGCCAATGTGCAGGTGCTCTTCACCTTCAGCGGGAAGTCCTCTCACGCCTCGGGTGCGCCGGAGGCGGGTCGCTCCGCCCTGGACGCAGTGGAGGCGTTTGACTTTATGATGAACCTGATGCGCGAGCACGTGCCCCAGACCTCGCGGATCCACTATGTGATCACCGACGGCGGCAAGGCGCCGAACGTGGTCCCCGACAAGGCCAGCGTGAAGTATTTCTTCCGCAGCCCTTCGCGGGAGATTGTCCAGGACATCCTTTCCCGGGCCCTGAAAGCCGCCGAAGGCGCCGCTGCGGGAACCGGGACAACCCTGGACTACGAACTGGTATCGGGCAATTATGAACGCCTCCCCAATGACGCGATGGCGGACCTCGTGGGCCGCTCCCTGGACCGGGTGGGCGGTATCCACCTGGACGAGCGGGAGATGGCCTTCGCCCACCGGATGGTGGAGGAGTCCGGGGTCGATGCGGCCTTGATTGACAAACTCTCCATCGTGGTTCCGCCGGCCGAGGAAGGGTATGAGGCCTATGTGTCCAGCGATGTCGGAAACGTGACCTGGGCGGTGCCCACGGGCAGTTTCCGCTATTCCTGCTTCGTCCCCGGTGGGGTGGGTCACAGCTGGCAGCAAGTCTCCAGCGGTGGTACGACCATTGGGACAAAGGGTGCTGTCGGTGCGGCGAAGGTGCTCTATCTTTCCGCCGTGGAACTGATGACGGACGCGAAACTCCTGGCATCGGTCCGGAGCGAGTTTATGGAGCGCCGCGGCGAGGACTTCGTGTTCGAGCCCATGATGGGGAACCGCCGGCCGCCGTTCCTCGCGGCCGCCACCCTGGATCCGACGCTTCCCGATATTGACCTTAATCCCTTTTTCGTCCCGGCATCTGTCCCGACCGCAACGCCGCGGGCCGACACGACCGGCCTGGACGTCTTCCTTCGCTCGGCGGGCATTCAGGACCAGGCGGAATCCGGCCGCTGCTGGTATTTCGCCACGGCGAACGTCCTCCGCGGCAACCTGGAATTCTCCGTGGTCTATCCCTATTTCTGGGACATGATGGAAAAGGCCAACCTGTTCCTGGTCAATGTCTGGGACCATCGCAAGGAAGCCGTGGACAGCCGCTATAATGAGACCCTCTTCCGTCGGCCCACGTGGGATGGCGGCCATTTCATGAACGCGGTCTACCTGATTGAGAAATACGGTGTCGTTCCTTCCGAGGTGATGCCGGAAACGGAAGTCTCGCAGAATACGGGCACCTTGCTGCGCGATTTGCGCCGGCTGCTCCGGGCTTACGGGCTGAAGATGCGGGCGACAACCGATCCGGAAGCCGTCCGGAAGGCCGCGCTGGAAGATGTTTCCGCCCTGCTGGTCGCCGCCCTGGGTATGCCGATGGACCATTTCCTCTATGAGGGGAAGATGTACACCCCGGCCTCCTTCCGCGACGCTTTCGTGGCCCCTGACCTGTCGGAGCGGTATGTGATGCTGATGAACGATCCGCGTCGGCCTTACCACAAGATGTACCGTGTGGAGGGCTCCCGGAACGCGGCGGACGGCAAGGACTGGACCTTCCTGAACCTGCCTTGCGAAGAACTGGAAGCGCTGGGGCTGGCCTCCCTGAGGGCCGGGGACCGCTTCTATTTCACCTGTGATACGAACGAAGATGCGCTTCCCGAAGCGGGCATCTATGACTCCAGGCTCTTCCCGCGCGATCCGCTGCCGGAGATGTCGAAGTCGGAGCTCTTTGACAGCCGGGATATCTCCTCCGCCCACGCCATGGCGATGTGCGGGGTGAAACTCGCCCCGGACGGAAGCATCGACTATTGGATTTCGGAGAACTCCTTCGGCCTGGGCCGTGGCGCGGACGGTTATGTCCAGCTGGACGCCTCCTGGTGGCGCCGCTTCATGTTCCGGATGGCCATCGACCGCCGTTACCTCTCTGAAGACCAGTTGCGTCAGACCGGCCAGACGCCGGAACTGATTCCCTATTGGAACTTATATTAGCGGGCTATGAAAACCAAATCTATCCTTCTCGGCGCCCTGGTGGCGCTGTGCGCGGTTTCCTGCGCGAAGAAAACCACGGAATATCCCATGTTCTGGACCTGGCTGGAGGACCTGCCGGAAATCGACATGGAGAGCGCCTTCACCCATATGGAGGAGGCCGGACTGGACGCCGTGATGCTGCACGCCGCTTCGGTGGAAGACTACCGGAAGGACGTGGAGATCGCACGGCGGCACGGCATCACCGTGTACGCGTGGGTCTGGACCCTGAATCCGCCCCGGCAGGAGCGGCAGCAGATCATCGAGGAGCATCCTGACTGGTTCAGCGTGGGCCGCAACGGCCTGAGCACGCTGGAGCAGAAAGTGTATGTCAATTCCTACAAGTTCCTCTGCCCGGCCCTCCTGGAGGTTCGGAAGTATCTGGAACAGAAGGTGAAGGACATCTGCGCCGTCGAGGGTGTGGAAGGTATCTGCATCGACTACTGCCGCCTCGTGGACTGCGTACTGCCGGTCTCCCTGGCCTACAATTACGGGCTGTTCCAGGACGGTGAGGTATTCCCGGAATACGATTTCGGCTACCATCCGGCGATGATTGAGAAGTTCCAGGCCCAGTACGGTTACGACCCGCGCGAGCAGGAGGACCCGACCCGCGACGAGACCTGGCGTCAGTTCCGCTGCGACCAGATCACCGAGGTGGCCAATGTCATCTGCGATGCTGCCCATGCCTCCGGCAAGCTCGTGACCGCCTCTCCCTTCTCCGCCGCCGGAGTATCCCGCTTCATGGTGTTCCAGGACTGGAGCAAATGGGACCTGGATATCGTCCATCCGATGGCCTACACGGATTTCTATACGATGGATCCGTCCTTCGCCTATGACGCTACGCTGGCGAACCAGCTCGCGAAAGGCCCGAACACCACGCTGATGTGCGGGGTGGACACGGAACTGGGCGGTGATCCGGCCTTTATCTTCGAGAAGATGGACGCGGCCTTCGCGGCCGGCGCCAGAGGAATCTCCCTGTACACGATCGAGGGGCTGAACTCTCCGGAGCTGCGGAGCCGTTTCAAGGTGTATGCCGACAGCCTCCGCACCCTCCGGGCCGAAGGGAAACTTCCGCAGGCACCCGGCATTGCCCCGAATACGGATCCGTTTGCCAACCAGGGCCTGATGGCCGTGGTGGAACGCAGCATCCAGCGGCTCGTGGCGGGCCAGCCCATCCACGAGCGCAGCGTGAACGGTATGGTGGCAGACGATCCGTCCATCACGTATCCGGCACTGGATCTCAGTGACTATGAGCTCGTTCGGGAGAACGAACGCATCCGGGTATATAGCGTGACGGACAATGCCAGCGGCCGCTGCTTCGAAGTGCTCTTCCTCGTGTTCGGCGATGTCATCTCCGGCTGGGATGTCCGGGCACTCTGACCCAAATCCCTTTTTTTTCTTATCTTTGTAGTTACCCGCCAGCGGGCGAAGCTTCAAATACACAACACACCATGGACAAACTGAACACTGCCTATTGTTCCGACAAGTACCAGTACACGATGGGAAAGTCGTATCTGGAATGCGGAAAGGACCGGGAAATCGCCACCTTCAACCTCTTTTACCGGAAAGCGCCCGAGAACAACAACTGGGCCGTCGTGAGCGGTACGGAAGAGGTGATCGAGATGGTGCAGCGCCTGGGTACCGAACCGGAGGAATTCTATGAGAAGTTCCTCCCCGGGGACGACTATAAGGAGTTTCGGAAGTATCTGAGCACCATGAAGTTCACCGGGGCGGTGTACTGCATGCGCGAAGGCGAGATCGCCTTCCCCACGCAGCCCATTGTGACCGTGGTCGCGCCTATGATCGAGGCCCAGGTCCTGGAGACCCCGATGCTGTGCATCCTCAACCACCAGATGGCAGTCGCCACCAAGGCCTCCCGCGTGTGCCGCGCCACCGACCGGCCAGTGTCCGAGTTCGGCTCCCGCCGCGCCCACGGCCCCTGGGCCGCCGTCTACGGCGGCAAGGCCGCGCAGATTGCCGGCTGTGCCTCCTCTTCGAATATCCTGACTGGCGCCTTCAACGGTGTCCCTTCCACCGGCACGATGGCCCATAGCTTCGTCACCGCCTACGGCAGCACCGTGCAGGGCGAGTACGAGGCTTTCTGCGACTATATCCGGACGCACCGCGGTGAGAATATCATCCTCTTGATTGACACTTACGATACCCTCCGGTGCGGCGTCAAGAACGCCATCCGCGCGTTCCGCGATTGCGGTATCTCCGACGGTTATGCTCCCGGGTACGGCATCCGGCTGGACAGCGGTGACCTTGCGTACCTCTCGCAGGAGGTGCGCCGCGTCCTGGACGCCCACGGCCTCACTCGCTGCAAGATCTTCGCCACCAATAGCCTGGATGAATACCTGATCACGGACCTCGAGCGCCAGGGCGCCTGCATCGACAGTTACGGCGTGGGTGACGCCATCGCCACCTCCAAGGCTGCCCCTTGCTTCGGGAACGTGTACAAGCTGGTGCAGATCGGCGACCAGCCCGTCCTCAAGCGCTCCGAGGACAAGATCAAGCTCATCAACCCGGGCTTCCAGATCACCTGGCGCATCAGCACCCTGGACCCTTCCAAGGGCAACAAGATCGACGGCTACGTGTTCAAGGCCGATGTCACCTGCCTCCGCGGTGACGCTATGGACCTGGCCATCCAGCGCGGGGAGACCATTACCATCCGGGATGAGTACGACTCCTTCAAGTACAAGACGTTCGAGGCCGGGACCTATGAAGCCCGCCCGTTGCAGCACCAGGCTATCGCCGGCGGAAAGCGCGTGTGTCCGAAGCACACCCTGATGGAGAAGAAAGCCTTCTTCAAGGACAACCTCCACCACTTCTCGGCGGCGGAAACCCGTCTGATCAATCCGCACTACTACAAGGTGGATATCTCCGATGACCTCTACGACACCAAGATGCGCCTGATTGACGACCTGGTGAAACAAATCCGTGAATTCGAAATCGACTAGGAACAGCCATGAAAAAGATTGTCCTTTCCTTCCTGGCGGCGGCCCTGGGCGTGACCGCCCTGGCGCAGACCGCCCGTGAGTTTACCCTGCCCCTGACCCCGGACGGGGCGGCGCAGCTGGTGGTGTATCTGCCGGAGAACCCGACCGGACGGGCCGTTGTCTGTTGCCCCGGCGGCGGGTATGCGGTCCTTTCCAATACGCACGAGGGAGCGGCCTGGCACGAGTACTTCAACGGCAAGGGCATCGCGTTCGCCCTGGTCAATTACCGGATTCCGCACGGGGACCGGACGCTCCCGATTTCCGATGCGGAGCAGGCGATGCGCACCCTGCGCGACAGCGCGGCCCGCTGGCAGCTGAACCCGCGCGACATCGGCATTATGGGTTCCTCCGCCGGCGGTCACCTGGCATCGACCATCGCCACCCATACCCCGTATGAACTCCGGCCGGATTTCCAGATCCTTGTGTACCCGGTCATCACGATGGGGCCCGGCACTCACCAGGGCTCGCTGGAAGGGCTTCTGGGTGAGGACCGGAACAATCCGGACATTGTCCGGCTGTACAGCAACGAACTGCAGGTGAAGTCGCACTTGACGCCCCCGGCCTTCATTGTCCTGGCCGATGACGACGCCCTGGTCCCGCCTGTCCCGAACGCCATCGCCTACTATTCCGCGATGCGGAATGCGGGCAACAGCTGCTCGCTGCACATCTATCCTTCCGGCGGTCACGGTTTCGGTTATATGCCCTTCTTCGCCTACCGTGAGCAGATGCTTTCCGACCTGACGGCCTGGCTGGACAAACTGCCCGCCCCGGCTCCGGACGCCGTCCGCGTGGCCTGCATCGGCGACAGCATTACGGACGGTCACGGCATTGACCTCCGGGATGTCAACGGCTATCCGGCCCAGGTGCAGAAGATGCTGGGGCAGGGATACTGTGTCCGGAATTTCGGCATCAGCGCGCGGACCCTGATGAATTCGGGCGACCTCCCGTATATGAACGAGCCCTACTGGCAGGATGCGCAGGCGTTCAATCCCGACATCGTGATCATCAAGCTCGGGACGAATGACTCCAAGACCCACAACTGGGCCCATAAGCAGGATTTCGAGAAGGATTTGAAGAAGATGGTGGCGACCCTGAAGGCCCTCCCGTCTTCCCCGAAAATCTACCTGTGCAAGCCCATTCCGGCCTTCAAGGATTCCTGGACCATCTCCGAGACCGTCCTGACGGAGGAGATCGCCCCCATCCTGGAGAAGGTGGTGAAGCAGGAGAAACTGGCCGGCCTGATCGACCTGCATACGCCCTTCGAGGGCCAGGCGGACCTGATGCAGGAGGATGGCATCCATCCCAACAGCGCCGGTGTCCGCAAGATGGCGGAGATTGTCGCCCGGACCATCAACCCGGACGTCAAGATCGAGCAGCGCCCCTTCTGGATGATGCGGTAGGGTAACCTATTTCAGCAGAATCACTTTCACATATTCCTGCGTGAGGCCGCCGGATCCCTGCTGGGAATCGGCGACGAGTAGGAGGCAGCGCCGTCCGTCCGGAAGGGTGGGGCCGAGGCACATCCCTTCGAAATTGGCCAGGTCCAGCGCGCCGGTCCGGAAGGAGCAGAGGAGGGACTTGCGGAGGATGCCTGCCTTGTCGTGGACCGGGTCCACCAGGTACAGGTCGATCTTCGTGAAGGAGGTCGTGAGTTTGTCCCAGAAACCGCCTTTGGGAACATAGACTTCCCGTTCCAGCACGAGGAGACGGCCGTCGTCAAGGGCGGTGAGGGCTGGGACTCCGAAGACATAGGCAGTGGTCCCTTCCGCGGTTTTTTGAGGCTCCCCGGTCTGGTAGAAGAAGCGTTCGGCCGGCTCCCCATCGGCATTGAAACTCTGCAGGCGAAGGAGGCGGGGGAGGACGGTTTCGGACTTGAGCGGGGCCTCCGTCGTGGTCCAGAATAGCTTCGTGGTGTCGTTATAGGTGAAGGCCTCGAATCCGAAATTGGAGACGATATTGCTGGTACTGAGGTCTTTGGGAATCCGAAAAGACTTTCCGGTTTCGTTGCCTGTGAGGTCGTAGCCACGGATATCCTGCGTTTCTGCCGATACATACAGCGTTCCCGTGGACGGTACGTATGCGATGCCCTCGCAGTCCCGTGCCTTTCCCTCGGCAGCGACCGTGCCTTCTGCGGCCTGTGTAACCACCGTGCCGACACTCCCGTCCGGCCCGATTGGAATCGAGAAAAAGAGGATGCCGCCCCCTTTGAGGTTGTCATCGACCACGGCATACCGGTTTCCGGAGATATGCGTGATGCCGGAATACTCGCCCGAGCCGATGCTCAGCGGCGTCTGGGGGAGCGGAGTGGCCTTAAGGCCGGCCTTTGGCGCATCGGAACCGAAGCAAGGGGCTTCCCAGCGATAGACGGTCCCGGCCTCCAGTTCACTTTCCGGAATCCTGGCCGAGAGGTACCCGCCGCCCGTATGGACGATGACCGCGAGCGCGCTCAACGACTGCGGTTTCAGCGCGGTCCAGAAGTCGAGTTTCCCGGAAAGGGGAATGTCCATGTCTTCCCCCAGGGTCAGGAGCGGCGCCCCGGATTCCCCGTATGTCGGGACCAGGTCGATCTTGTCGATGTGTCCGACCCGCGGCAGTCCCTCCAGGGAAAGTTTGACGAAGGCGCTTACATGCTTGTAAATCAGAAGAGTATCCGATCCCTCGATGACGGTTTCCGTCCGGAGCGAATCGGCCTCCAAGAGCGGGGCGAGCCCCGCCTCGGCCTCATTGACGGCGGTTCCGTCCTCGTACCGGACAGGTTCGAAGACAACCGTCTTCTGCGGCTGCGCCTGGCAGCTCAGGGTCAGGCATACGGTCAGGAGGAGGGTGAGGAGGGTTTTGTCCATGGTTCTGCAAAGATACGAAAAAACGGGGACCCTGTTCCTTTTTGTGTTTTCCCGCGGGAATGCGTAATTTTGTAAACTATGTCACTGGATTCATTGTTTGAACAATATACCGGGTCGGCGCCCGTGTCCAGGGTGGCGCTCACCGGATCGGCATCGCACCGGCGGTATTACCGCCTGACGGGGCCGGACGGGCGTTCCGTCATCGGCGTGGAAGGGACGGATGCCGATGAGAACCGGGCTTTCCTGACCATTGACCGTCATTTTGCGGCGAAGGGTATCCGCGTGCCGGCGGTGCTGGCGGTGGATGGACTCTGCTACCTGCAGGAGGACCTGGGGTCGGCAGTCCTGTACGATGCCCTCTCGACCGGCCGGGCGTCCGGTCAGTATGGGCCCGACGAGGTGGCGCTGCTGCGGAAAACCCTCGCGGCCCTGCCGAAGATCCAGGTGGAGGGCGCCCGGGGACTCGACTTCTCGGTATGCTATCCGCAGCCGTCCTTCGATGGGCGGATGGTGGACTTTGACCTGAACTATTTCAAATACGACTTCCTGAAACTCAGCGGTTTGGAGTTCAACGAAGTCCTGCTCCAGGACGACTTCGACCGCTTCCGGGCCGACCTCCTGTCCGAGCCCTCCGACACCTTCCTCTACCGCGATTTCAATGCGCGGAACGTGATGCTGGTGGACGGCGAGCCCTACTTCATTGACTTCCAGGGTGGTCGCCGGGGCCCGGTCTATTACGACGTCTCCTCCTTCCTCTGGCAGGCCCGTGCCCGCTATCCGGAGGCATTGCGTGAGGAATTGCTGCAGGTCTATCTGGAGGCATTGCGTGCCTATGGGCCGGTGGATGAAACGCATTTCCGCGAGCGCCTGCGCCTCTTCATCCTCTTCCGCATGCTCCAGGTTCTCGGCTGCTACGGATACCGTGGCCTCTGGGAAGGCAATAAGTCCTTCATTGACAGCATCCCCCCGGCGCTGGACATTGTGAAGTCCCTGTTGCCGTTCAAGGAGTATCCGTACTTGAGCGAGGTCTTGGCCTCACTTTGCGAGGGCGTCCCGGAGGAGGGGGTGTTCTTCCCCAAACCCTCCGCCATCAAAGATGGCTCCGTCCCTCCCACCGCAAGCGGTGGGCCCCTCCCTCTAATGTGGCCGAGGGTGGCCACAGGTTTGGGAAAGAACACCCCGTCCTCCGGGGCTACGTTAACCGTAACGGTCTATAGCTTCTCCTACAAGAAAGGCATTCCGGAGGATACTTCCGGCAACGGGGGCGGGTATGTGTTCGATTGCCGGAGCGTGCATAACCCCGGTAAGTACGAGCGGTTCAAGCAGTTGACCGGCCTGGACCAGCCCGTGATCGATTTCCTGGAGGAGGACGGGGAAATCCTCCGCTTCCTGGACCACGTCTATGCGCTGGTCGATGCTCATGTGGAGCGCTTCATCTCCCGCGGTTTCACGCATCTGCAGGTGAGCTTCGGCTGCACCGGCGGCCAGCACCGCTCCGCCTACAGCGCGCAGCACCTCGCGGAGCATCTTGTGGCAAAATACCCCGTCCGTGTACACCTGATCCATCGCGAGCGCGGGATTGAGTCCTGGTTACCGGCCGAGCCGTCGAATGGATGTGATTGATAATGAAGAAGTTAATGGATATTGTCTGGGATGATTTGACTAGTAAAATATGCTTAATCGTTTGATTATAAGCAAGTTGCATTCTACGGCCCAATGAAAGCGATGATCTTTGCCGCGGGGCTCGGCACCCGCCTGAAACCCCTCACCGACACGATGCCCAAGGCCCTCGTGCCCGTCTGCGGCCAGCCGCTTCTGTACCACGTGCTTACGAAGCTCGTGGCCAGCGGCTACGATGACATCGTCGTGAACGTCCACCACTTCCCGGACCAGATCATCGACTTCCTCCGGTCCCATGACTTCGGCGTCCGCATCGCCGTCTCCGACGAGCGCGACTTTCTCCGAGAGACCGGCGGGGGCATTCGCTTTGCGCAGGGCCTTTTGACAGATTTCTCGACTCCGCCTTCGGCTCCGCTCGAAATGACAAAGGGTACTCCGTCTTCATCTCCGCTCGAAATGACAAAGGGTGCTTCGTCTTCCTCTCAGCTCGGAATGACAGGAGTCACAGCGCCTTCGGCTACGCTCGGAATGTCTAGTCTTGAATTACGTCGACAAGACGAAGAAGGGGAGCCATGTCAATCGGGCGAAGGGGGGGCGGCAAGTCGATTGGGCGGAGGGCCTTTGTCATTTCGACCGAGCGAAGCGAGTGGAGAAATCTGTCCATCGCAGGAGCCCTTCCTCGTCCACAACGTGGACATTATCAGCAACCTGGACCTCAGGTGGTTACGGGAGCAGCACAGGCCGGAGGCACTGGCGACGCTCGTGGTGAGCGAGCGGAAGACGCAGCGGTATTTCCTGTTCGATGAGGACAACCGTCTGAGGGGTTGGACGAATCTTGCGACCGGGGAGGTGCGGAGTCCGTTCCCCGACATTGACCCGGCAAAATGCCGCAAACTGGCGTTCGCCGGCATCCACCTGATTTCCCCCGAGATCTTCCCCGCCTTCGGGCAGTTCGGTTTCGGTGACCGTTTCTCCATCGTGGACTTCTACCTGAAGGCCTGCGCGGAGTATCCCATCTACGGAGTCGTCCCGAACGACTTCCGGATGGTTGATGTGGGCAAAAAAGAAACCCTCTCCGAAGCGGAAAGGGTTTGTGAAGCTATTCTTCGGTAGCGGCCGGTTGTTCCGTAGCGGCCAGCTCGTCGGCCGCGGGGATGCGGTCGATGTTGCCCCAGGGATTCTCGAGCTTGATGCGGGAGAAGAAGTAGAGGCAGGCGGCGAGGATGACGCAGCTCACCAGGAACACGATCGTGTAGTCCTGCTTGCCCAGGATGTCAATCCAGTAATCATAGTCCTTCAGGCTCTCGATGTTGGAGAGGACGACGGAGGTGCCGTTGTTGATGAAGTGGATGATCATCGTCAGGATCAGGGAGCCGGTCTTGAAATAGACATAACCCATCACGAGGCCGATCAGGAAGGCATTGAGCGCCTGCCAGGGATTGGCGTGGATGACGGCGAAGAAGGCGGCGGAAATGACGATGGCCCAGACCGGCTTCATCTTCGTGAGCAGGCCGCGGAGGACCATGCCCCGGCACAGCCACTCCTCGAAGATGGGCGCAAAGATGGCCACTACCAGGAAGGAGGACCAGAGCGGCCCGCTGGTCAGCTGCTTCATCGCTTCCATCAGCAGGTCATAGAACTTGGCCAGGACGGAGGACTGGTTCGTCAGCTGCATGTTCCAGTAGTTGGGCAGGTCGAAGGCGAACATCGAGGCGACCGTCATCACGATGGTGATGAGGATGGCCAATCCGAAATTATAGGGGGCGAAGTGGCTGTTGTTCAGCTGATAGCCCGGATCGAAGATCATGTTCTTGCGGCTCTGGCTGGCCGCATAGACCATGGCGGGGAGGAACTGGACGGGGTAGACGACGATCATCCCATAATTCAGGATGGCCTCCGGGGACATGAACAGGGCGAGGAGGCCTTCCACCATGGCCCCCAGCAGGGCGCCCAGGAGGAACCAGCCGATGAAGCCGAACATTCCCTTGATTCCCGGCACATACCACGCATGCCCGGAGTACAGGTCATAATTCTTGACCCGGCGTGCAGAGATGGCCATATCAATAGAGCGGGCTGGGATAGACACCTTCCTCCACCAGGGAGGCGAACTTGGCGACGACGCCCGGACGGTCCTCCTTGAAGGTCACGCCGAACCAGTGGGACGGGGTGGAGAGCACCTCGCAGGCGCCCTGGCCGGACTTGATGATGCAGTCCACGGCGTAGGGGATGTAGTACTCCTTCTTGGGCTCGTTGGCATTGACTTCCAGGAACTTCTCGAAGATGGCCCCGCTCAGGGCGAAGTAATCCGGGGTGAAGCCCCACATGTTCATGGAGCACAGGGCCTTGGCCTGCAGGGCGACGTGCTTCTCACCATTGACAGAGTTGTTTCCGTACACGACGCCATCGGCCTCTTTCCCGATCTCCAGGTGCTCGGCGATGTCGGTGAGGTTACCGGATGCGTCGTAGGAGCAGATGCCGCGGGAGACGGTGCCGTTCTCGGAGAGGGTGTTGTCCAGTTCGAAGCCGACGATGCAGTACTGCCCGGAGGTGTTCTCGTGGGCCCGGCACCAGTCGCCGAGGATGCGGAAGGATTCCTTGCCGTAGAAGTCGTCGCCGTTGATGACGGCGAAGGGTTCGTGGATGACGTCCTTGGCCATCAGGACGGCGTGGGCGGTGCCCCAGGGCTTCACGCGCTCGGGGTTCAGGGGGAACCGGGCCGGGATCTTGTCCAGCTCCTGGGTGACGAAGACGAACTCGAGGGGCTCCCCGTCGACGGTCTTGACACCGGCGTACTTGGCCTGGACGGCCTTCTCCATATCGGCCTTGAAGGATTCACGGACAATGTAGACGACCTTGCCGAAACCGGCTTCCACGGCGTCGTGGATGGAATAGTCGATGATGGTTTCCCCGTGGGGGCCGAGGCCGTCCATCTGCTTGAGTCCGCCGTAGCGGCTGCCCATGCCGGCGGCAAGGACGAGAAGGGTAGGTTTCATAGATTGAAAAATCAAAATGTTTTCGTGTTTATCGGACAAATTTACTAATTTCGCGGAAAACTCGGAAATCATTCTCCCGGATTATGGCAGACAAGAAAGACAAGGGCAGCCTCCTGACCCGCAGCGACCACAACTACTTCCTCCCGTTCGTGCTGATCGTGACGGCGCTGGTGGCAGTCTGGCTGTTGTTCCTGTCGCACAGCAGCGTCCTCAACTGGGTCCGCGCCAGTCTGGAGATCGACCGCCAGGAGCGGCAGCTGGAGCAGTACCGCACCGAAATCGACGCCATGGACGCAGAGATCCGCGCCCTGGCCGAAAGCCGCGACTCCCTGGAAAAATTCGCCCGGGAAACCTATCACTTCGCCGCGCCCGGCGAAGACGTTTACATCATCGAATAGGTAGATTCCCGGTCAAGCCGGGAATGACGGTTTTTTGCCGTCATGGCCGACCTGATCGGCCATCTCTTCGAAAATAGCCACTGTCCGGCGCGCCTCGGCGACGTCGTGGACGCGGAGCCAGGTGGCGCCGCGTTCGAGGGCCATGTAGTGGGCGACTTGCGTGGCGGGGAGCGCCTCTTCGGGCGTGATGCCGAAGCGCCTGTAAATCATACTTTTGCGGGAAACGCCGACCAGGATGGGGCGCCCGAGGGCCGATAGTTGCTCCATCTCCTGCAGGAGCGTCCAGTTCTGGTCCACCGTCTTGGCGAACCCGAAGCCCGGGTCCAGGATCCAGTCCGAAATGCCCGCTTCCGCGGCCTTCACTCCGAAGTCCCGGAAGTAGCGCCGCACCTCCGCTGTCACCCCGTCGGGGTAGTACGTGAGCGTCTGCATGTTCTCCGGTATCCCGCGCAGGTGCATCGCGATGTAGGGCAGTCCCAGCCGCCCAACGAGCGGCAGCATGGCCGGGTCATAAGCCCCTGCCGAGATGTCATTGACCAAAAAGGGGCCGATGGTGTCAAAGACCCGTTCTATCACGGATGCCCAGTAGGTGTCGATGGAGACGCCCACCTCCGGGAACTCCTTCCGGAGCGCCTCCAGGGCCGGTTTCAGCCGTCGCCATTCCTCCTCCGCACCCACGGGCTGTGAGCCCGGGCGGGTGGAGCAGGCGCCGATATCGACCCAGTCCGCGCCCTCCGCGACCATCTGCCGCACCCGTTCCAGGAAGGCCTCGCAGGAAGCGGCCCGGCTCGGGGCGTAGTACGAATCGTCCGTCAGGTTGACGATGCCGAGAAGCTGGATTTTCGGTTTCATAATGCAAAAATAGTTATATTTGCAAGATTAAAAGAAAAAACATGCTCATCGTGCTCGAAGGCCTGGACGGGGCGGGGAAGTCCACCCAGGTACGGAAACTGAAGGAATATCTCACGCAGCGTTGCGGACAGCTGGAATACATCCACTTCCCGCGGTATGACGCGCCGGTGTACGGCGATCTGATCAGCCGTTTCCTCCGGGGCGAGTTCGGGAGCATCGAGGCTGTCCATCCGCAGCTGGTGGCCCTCCTGTTCGCCGAAGACCGGCACGGGGCCGCCCCCGAGATGCGGGAAGCCCTGGCGGAAGGCAAGGTGGTCCTGCTGGACCGCTATGTGTATTCCAACATCGCCTACCAGTGCGCAAAACTTCCCGCCGGACCGGAGCGCGACCGTCTCCGCAACTGGATTTTCGACACGGAATACGGGGATTTCAACCTTCCCCGGCCGGACCTGAACCTGTTTCTGGACGTCCCCATCGGCTTTGTCGAAAAGAGCCTCTCCGAGCATCGGGAGGGGGATGACCGCGGGTATCTGGAAGGTTCCCGGGACATCCACGAGGCCGATATCCGCTTCCAGGAAGCGGTCCGAGACCTATACCGGGCCGAGTCCGCGCGTGATCCTCGCTTCCTGCGGATTGACTGCGGGGATGCGGAAGGCCGGATGCTTCCCCCGGATGACATTTTCGAAAAGGTCCGTGCGGCCACAGACCCCTATCTCGTATGAAACAGGCACATCACGGTTACCGGCGGTTAGCCGCCTTCCTCATCGGCCTGACCTTTCTCGCGTCCGGCCTGCTGAAACTGCTGGACCCGGTGGGGACCGGCCTGATTGTGAGCGAGTATTTCAAATTCTTCCGGCTGGACATGCTCCAGGGAGCCGCGAAGGGCGTCGGCATGGGCCTGCCCCTGCTGGAATCCGTGGTCGGTGCGGCGCTCATCACCGGCGTTTACCGCAAGACGGTGGCGATCGTGACCTCCCTGATGGTCGCTTTCTTCACCGCCATCACCGTCATCCTCTGGCTGGCGAATCCGGAGATGGACTGCGGCTGCTTCGGCGAGGCCATCCATCTGACCCATGGGCAGACCCTCATCAAGAACCTGGTTCTCCTGGGTCTGGCGCTCATCGCTTTCCTGCCGTTCCAGAACTTCGGCGTACCCCGGAAGGGAAAGTATGCCGCCTTCTGGCTGGCGGTCCCTTCGCTCGTCTTCGCTCTCTGGTACAACGCGCAGCACCTGCCGATGATCGATTTCACGGAGTTCGCCCCCGGCGTGGAACTCTTCGCCTCCCTGGACAATGATTACCAGGCGATGGACGGGAAGGTTCCGACCTTCATCTACGAACGGGACGGGCAGCGCGGGTCCTTCACCCTGGACGGCCTGCCGGATTCCACGTGGACCTTCGTCGGTGTGGACACCCTCACCCGCAGCGGAATGTACAAGCGCAGCGACAAGCCCATCCTCTCCTTCCGCGATGCGGAGGGCACCTATCAGGACGAACTTGCGGTGGAAGGGACGGTGGTAGTCTTTTCCGTCTATGATCCCGCGACGGTCAACTGGAACCGTATCCGCCGCCAGGCGCAGGAGGCCGAGGATGCCGGCGCCAAGCCGCTCATCCTCACCGTGCCCGGCGAAGATGTCCCCCAGGGCGCCTATTTTGCCGATTACAAGCCCCTGATCACGCTGAACCGTGACAACGGGGGAGCTTCCTATTTCAATGACGGGGAACTGATCTCCAAATGGAGCTCCGGGGACGTCCCCACCGGCGAGCGGCTCGATTCCATCCTGAACGGGGAACCGGTCAGCGTCTCCACCGATTTCATCGTCGGCCGCCGCATCCGCGCCCAGGGCTTTGTCCTTTACCTGCTGGCGCTGCTCCTGCTGCTTTAGCGGGTCTGGCAGGGCTGGCGGAAGGGGTCAGCACACACACGTGCTGACCCCTTCCAAAATCAGGTGGGGTTATCACGCTTCCTTTTGCAACGAGCTGATAATCAGTACGATAGAAAACGAAGCGTGCTAACCCCCGAAAACACTATTCCAGCGTCAGGCCATAACCTTCCTGCTGGGGCAGGATGTTGATCTCATACTTCCAGCCGGAGTCGACCAGCCACTTGGGATGGGCCTGGACCTCGGCGGGAACGACGCCGGACAGTTTGTTGTCGTTGAGCTGCAGGTTGCCGCACTTCTCCAGGCCGCCGAAGGAGGCCGGGATGTTGCCGGTGAGGTTGCACTCCTTGAGCTGGATGCCCGTGGCTTTCTTGAGGGTGCCGATGCTGGCGGGAATCGGACCGGTAATGTCCGGGTTGCCGTACAGCTGGAGGACACCGACGTTCGGGAGCTGCTCCCAGAAATCCGGAATCTCGCCGCTCAGCTTGTTGCTGTAAGCCATGAAGTTCTTCAGGGCCGTGCACTGGCTCAGGGACTGGGGAATCTCGCCGCCGATGGCCGTCTGGGCGATGTTGATGCTTTCCAGCTTGGTGAGCTGGCCGATGCTCTGCGGGATGGTGCCGCCAAACTCCTTGTTGCCGTTGATGTACAGTTCCGTGAGTTCGGTGAGCTGTCCCAACTTCTCGGACAGGGCGCCGGTGAGGTTGTTCGTGTTCAGCCGGATCTTACTCAGGTTGATCATGTTGTAAAGGAATTCCGGAATCTCGCCCTTCAGTTTGCTGCCCACAATCTGCAAGGTCTGGAGTTCCGTGAGCTGGGCCAGTTCGGCCGGAATCTCCCACTCCACGGTGGAAACCGTACCGTTGGTGATGCTCATCTCGATCACGCGGCCGCCCTCGTTCAGTTTGACACCGGGCCAGTCGGGCATCGGCTTTTCGAGGTCCCACTTCCGGGAAGCCTTCCAGTTGGCGCCGTCAGCGGCGTTGAAAATCGCCACCAGCGCCAGCGAGTCGGTCTGGCGGGAGAGGGGAGCTTCCAGGAGCAGGCCGTAGCCTTCCTGCTGAGGGAGGATGTTGGTCTCATACTTCCAGGCCTTGGTGGCCTGCCAGTTCTCGTGGGCCTGGACAGCCGCAGGAACCACACCGGAAAGCTTGTTGCCCTTCAGCCACAGCTGGGTGGTGTTGGAACCCTGCTTAACGGGGATATTGGCATAGGAAGCGGGAATGTTGCCCTTGAAGTTGCAGTCATCAAAGCGAATGGTCTTGATGGTCTTGCAACGGCTGACGGATTCCGGCAGAGGACCTTCCAGTCCGGGATTCCCGTACAGCATGATGATTTCCAGGGCCGGCCACAGATCCCAGTTATCCTCGAAGGAGGAGAGCTGGGCATTGAACGCCATGAAGTTCTTGAGAGCGGAGCAGTTCACCATTTCAGGAGGAATGGCGCCTGAAACGCTGGTCTTGGAAACGTTGATGTTCACCAGATTGTTCAGCTGGCCCAGCTCAGCGGGAAGCGTCCCCGTCAGATTCTCATTCTGGTCGATGTAGAGGTCTTTCAGGGCGGCCAGGTTCGCAATCTTGGGCGAGATGCTCCAGGCGAGGGTATTGTTGGTCAGGTACAGGGACTCGAGCTTGGTCAGGTTGTAGATCTCCTCCGGGAAACTGCCGCTGACCTTATCGTTGATAAAGCGGAGGTTCGTGAGCTCGGTCAGTTCGCCGATTTCGGCAGGAATCTCCCAGGCTTCGGTAATGGTACCGTTGGCAAGGTTCAGCGAAGTGACACGGCCTTCGGTCAGTTTCACGCCGTACCATCCATCCATCGGGGTGGACAGATCCCAGACGCGTCCACTCTTCCAGTTCTCACCCTTCGCTGCGTTGTAAACGGCCACCAGCGCCAGGGAATCCATCTGTCGGAGGTTGAAGACCGGTTCCAGCTTGATCGGGGCGATGTTGGTGACGGTGTTGGCCGCGACGGCGACGTCCTTCTTGAAGGGGAATTCCTGGATCACGGACTTGGACTCGTCCAGGAGGCAGAACTTGGCCTTCTCGGCGGGGAGGGTGCCCGCAGGGACGAAGAAGTAGCAGGAGTAGGTCTCATTGGCCTGGGCCGGGGTGAAGGCGTACACCAGCGCGTTGCCGGCATCGGCAAAGGAGTTCATGGCCACGACGCCGGTCTCCGGGACGGTTTCCAGGGTGCCGCAGAGGGTCGGGGCGCCCTCGCCGAAGGTCTCCACGGAGACGAAACGGGTCTGGGCGGGCATATTCTCCACCGTGAACTTCAGGATACCGCTGGCGGTCTTGAACTGGAAGAAGTCATTGACATCCTTGAAGCCGAACAGCGGAATGCCGGACAGGGGGCTCTCCGGATTGACGGTCACTTCGCCCGGGAAGGTCCAGGCATTTTTCTCCGTGTCGAAAGCCAGCGCATAGCCGGCCACGTCGGCGACCGTGAAGCCTTCCGGCACTTCGCCGGTGAACTGGGCGACCGCGCCGGCTTCCGCCGTCGTAAAGGCCACCTGGCGCTTGGACGTGCCGTTGGTCACGAGGACACCGATCTGGTCACCGGCCACCCAGGAGAACTTCCCTTCGGCATCATAAGCGGTTTTGGTTTCATCCGCGGCGATGCCGGCGGTGAGGGTTACGGTATAGGTCGGGATGGTCTCTTCTTGGGGAATCTCAACCTCTCTCTGGCAGGCCAGAAGGGCCAGGGCTGCAAAGGCAAGGTATGCTGTCTTTTTCATATCGCTTTCTGTTTTAAGAGGTTAATTCCAAGGGTCGGTATCAACGGAGCCGCCCAGATCCTGGCCGCCGCTGCCGTTCTTGTCCGAGAGGCCGAAGCCTTCCTGCTGCGGGAAGATGTAGGTCTCGGGCTTCCAGGTGCTCCAGTTGGCATGGGCCTGCACGGCGGCGGGCACGACGCCCTTGAGCTTGTTGTCCTGGACCCGGAACTGCTTGCACACGGCGGGCAGGTTGGCGTAGGATTCGGGGATGTTCCCCTCAAAGTTGCAGCCGTACAGATGCAGGCTCAAGTTCTTGGAGGTGACATTCAGTTTGCCGAAGGTCTCGGGAAGCGGGCCGGTCATGTTCGGGTTGTTGTACAGCTGGACCACGGTCAGGTTCGGGAATTTGCTGAAGATGTCCGGCACCGGGGATGCCAGGTTGGTGCTGTAGGCCATAAAGTTGGCCATGGATTCGCAGCCGCCCAACTCCTCCGGAATGGTTCCGCCGATCGCCGTCTTGGCGATGTTCAGGTTCTTGAGGCTCTTGAGGTTGCCGAGAGCGGCCGGGAGGGTCCCGGTAATGTCTTCGTTCTGGTCGATGTAGATGTCGGTCAGGCCGGTCAGGTTCCCGATCTCCGAGGAGAGCGAACCGGTGACCTTATTGTTGGTCAGATACAGGATCTTCAGCTTGGAGAGCTTGTACACATACGGAAAGATTTCCCCATTGAGGGCGCACTTGACCACCCGGAACTCGGTCAGTTCCTCCAGGTCGCACAGGTCGGCAGGCATGGTCCAGGCCTCGGTGAGGACACCGGTGGTGGCGGAACCGAATTTCAGGGAGGTGACGCGGCCGTCCGTGAGGGTGACACCCTTCCACTCGGTCATGGGCTTGGTCAGATCCCAGACGACTTCGGGCTTGGGCCATTTGTCCGGATGGGAGGCGTTGAAGATGCTCACCAGCGCGAGCGAGTCGGTCAGGCGGGTCGCCGGGCTCATTTCCTGGTCGAACTTGACGGTCTTCTCGGTGCCGCCGACGGTTTCGCGGAACAGGATGGGGGCGACACGCGCCTGGCGGAGCACGTTGGGGGCGAAGGTGAAGGTCACGTTGCCGTCGCCTTCCCCGCTGGTCGGGCTGGCCGTCACCCAGGAGACGTCTTCCGGAACGGTGACGGTCCAGGGCACATTGGCTTTGATTTCCAGGGTGGCCGTACCGCCTTCATAGCCGACGTGTTTCTGGGAGACGTCGCCGGTGATGAGGAATTTCGGGGTCAGGCCCAGCTGGCTGACCGAGATGGTCGCGCTCTTGTCCTTGGCGGTGACGATGACGGTGGTGCTGCGGGAGTCGATGCCCTTGTTTTCCTGGGCCGTCAGGGTGAAGGAACCGTTCCCGTTCCCGGAGGTCGGGGAAGCCGTCAGCCAGTCCGCACTGTTGGAAACGGTCCAGGCTTCGTTGGAGGTGACATTGATCGTGACACCGGCTGCGCCGGCCGCATCGAAGTTGGCGGCCAGGCTGGACAGGGAAAGTTCGGTTTCCTTGGGCTTGGTGCAGGCGAAGGCCAGCACGCAGGCGGACAGGATGCCGAGGGTTTTGAACAGATGTGAATGGGTCATATAAAATGGGTTTAATGATTGTATTTCCACGTTTCAGGGTCCTTCAGGGGCAGTTCCGGATACTTCCTGCGCAGGCGCCGGAGCTGCCGGTAGTAGTCTTTCAATTCCTTTTCCCCCGCAGTCTTCAGGAGGCGCTCGGGCAGGAAATTGCCTACCAGTTCGTCCAGAATGCTTTGCTGCTGTGTCGTGTCGGCAAGTTCCCGAGGAACGGTGTCAAGGGATTCCAGGACGAAACGAAGCGTCTCCCGGCGTGTTTTCCGGGGAACGGGCTGCTTCTCGACAACTCCGCCGATATTGGATAGCGAGAGCTGGATATAACGGTAGTACTGTTTGCTCAGGAGGTCCTTTCGCCGGTTCGACAGGCCATCCATCGACAACAGGGCGCGGCAGTTGTCCCGGCCTGTCCGGGAAGAGCGCAGGAGGTCATTCCCCAGCGATTCGGCCTGGGAACTGGGGTCCGGCGAAATGGCTGCGCTGATGAACGGGGCGAAATAGCAGTAGGGTCCGGGCTCGGGAACTTTTTCCGCATAGCCGCAGGCGATGGCAAAGTAATCGTAGGGCCCCAGCCGGGGCGGAAGGAGGTTCACGCCGGCACGGATGTCTTCCGCCGTCGCCAGGTGGTTGTAGCGGGCATAGTCCATGACGGATGCGCTGGTGCCGTACTTTTGCGTGAAGGAAGGACTCCGGAGCGAATCGGCCGGATAGGCCCAGGATGCGCCCATGTTGTGGCTCAGGCCCAGCACGTGTCCCATCTCGTGGCAGACGGCGTGGCGGATCATCGGCCCCAGGAGTTCGATCGGATAGGTCTCCAGCCGGGCTTCCGGGTCCGCGGCGCCGGTCTGTACGTAGCGCCAGTCCTCCATCAGCCGGACAACGTTTTTCCACCAGAGGATGTCTCCCTGGAGAATTTCCCCGCTCCGGGGATCCACCAACACGTCCCCCTTGGCATTGGATTCTTCTACATCCATATACCGGACCATATTCACCAGCGGGGAAGTGGTATCGAGTCCCTCCGGTTCGGGATGTACGGCCAGGACGTCCCCCATCCCGATGGCCCGGAAAGCCTGGTTCCAGTCTTCGATGCCTTCCTTGATGTAGGGATACCATTCCGCCGGGAAGGCTTTATCGACATAGAAGTCCAGGACCCGGCCCGGGGTCAGGTTCCAGCGGTACGAGCGTCCCAGTTTCTTGTCCCGGGCGCCCCGGATATCGACGTGGTTGTACCCGGCCCGGGTGTCATTCACGAGCCGGCCCGGCATGGGCGGTTCGTCCAGCCAGATGAAATAGCAGGCTGCCGTGACGTCCAGGCCGTCGCTGTATTGGTAGTGACCGTCCACCTGGAGGTACCGGTCGCTCTCCTTCACGTCCAGGATCTCAAACTCCACCGCGTGCCCGGGGAGCATCTTGGGCGGGATGGCGGAGACCACCCTCGGGTACGTGGAGAAGGTAGGAAGCAGTTCCAGGCAGTAGCAACTGTCGTTTTCTTCCAGGATCCGGAAAGCCAGGGGGTGCAGTTCCTTGTTGCGGATGCGGTAAGGCTGGTTCTGCCGGGCCCGGTGCGGCCTGAGCATCAGGTATTCCCCGCCCTCCAGCGCCTCGAAATGCATCACGACGGGGTGGGGGTTCCGCTGCCCGGGCGCAAACACCTTCCCGAAGGACTGGTTCACGTCCACGATACGGGACCCGAACAGGAGCGGCTGCTCCAGTTTGTCCTTGGGCAGGTGGAGGACCGCGAGGGCGGTCAATATGCTCAGCAGCAGGTGCATGGGCTATCTGGGCCAGAGTTTGTATTGAACCTTCCAGAGGCCGTCTTCCTGGACGGCCCCCAGGGCGCTCAGGTCCACCCCTTCCATGAACTGCGGGCTGTCACAGGAGAACCAGGCGGTAAAGAGCAGGGTGTTGCTGGCATCGGCCAGGTTGAACCGTCCTTCCAGCTTTTCCAGGACCACGTCCACCCGGCGGGTGATGATGGGGCTGGTGGAGGCGGAGATATTGCCGCCAGTGGCCTTGGAGTCGTTTTCCCAGGCATTTTTCCACAGGGTATAGTCGCCTACGTAGGCCGTGAAGGTGCGGGGTTTGTTCAAGGCCAGCGTTCCCTGGGTCGTGGACCCGGGATCCAGCACGAAACGGAACAGGGAATCGACGGGCGAGAACCCGCGGGTGTTGTTGTTCCGGCCGTAATCCAGGATGGCATCGCCGCTGGTGGTGCGCAGGTTGGGGAAGAAATCCACCAGCCGGAGAGCGTGCAGGCCCACTTCATTGGACAGGCAACCATAAGTGGTTCCCATGTTCCTCAGGCTCTTCAGATAGGAGGAGCCCTGTGCCGACAGGGTGAAATTGGCGGCCGTGTTGCCGTTCCAGGTTTCCCCGTCAGCCCCGAGGATGGCCTGACGGATCTGATGGCCTTCGCCGGCCTGGGCACTTGTGCGGAACAGCGGACTCAGGTCCACCGGGGGATCCGTGAGGTGAACGGCTACGGAAGCGCCCTCGTTCCCCACGCCGTACTTGCCCTTCTCCGATGACATGGACAGCGTGAGCCGTGCGTCGTAGCCGGGCTGGTCTTTCCGCAGGAACTGCAGGGTAAAGGCGGCTTCGGTGGCATTGGCGGGGAGGGTGAGGGTGGTGAGCGCCCCGCCGTCAACGAGGAAGTCTTCCCCCGCCGTCAGGCCTTCCACCGTCAGGGGTACCTGCAGGTCGGTGAGGGGGGCCTTGTCGGCAGCCAGCCGAAGCGTGACCGGCGGAACCAGGTAGGCATTGATTTCCTGCTGATCCTCCGGTATGCTGAGCTGCAGGATGGGAATGACCACGTGTTTGCTGATGTCCACCCGGGCCGTGCTGTTGGTCGCCGGGTCCAGCGTATAGCGCTCGCCGGGCCGCAGGGTCAGCTCAATCCAGGCGGATTCCACCCAGATTTCATCGTCCACCAGGTCCACGTGCAGGCTGGCGTCCTGCTGTCCGGAGGCAATGGCCACGCTTGTGGAGGCCATCCGGTACTGCACGCCCGCTTCCAGGGAACTGTCCACGTTCAGGCCGATGTTGAAAGCCTGCGTCGCCGGCCGGGAAAGCTGGAGGCTGATGTCCAGGCCGCCGTCACCGGCGGAGACGGTGTACTGCGCGCTGGCGAATTCCACCGCCGGAGCGAAATACCGGGTATCCTGTGCTTGTTTACAGGAAGCGGCCAGCAGGACCGTTATCAGGAAAAATGCGAATCTTTTCATGGCATCAGAAGGTAAACAGTCCCACGGAAAGGGCCGCGTTCCCCAGGCTCCCTTCCGGCAGAGCCTTGCCGTAACCACCGCTCAGGCGCACGTAACCGTTGGCCAGGCCGGCCTTCCCCAGGTTCAGCGGGAAGGTCCAGGTGAGACTGCCGCTGCCGCCGAACCGCTTCTTACCGTAATAGGCGGCATCCGGGACGAGCACCTCGCGGGTGTATTCATTGTCATACTGGAGCTGCTGCTCCGTTCTCAGGGGCAGGCTGCCCGTGGCCAGCAAACCGGCTTCCACGCGGTGCCCGCGGGCGTCCACAAGGAGGACCGAGCCGCCCAGCGAAAGGGAGATACGGTCCGAAACGAACGTCGATGTGGGCAGGTAGCAGTCCTTTTCGAAAGCGTTGAAGGCCGCACCGGCCTGGAGGCTCCAGCGGTAGTCGTTGTCCGAGCAGCCGCCGTAGAGCGTGTAATCCAGCGCCGCCTCATACTGCTTGAGCATATACCGGTTCACATATTCGTACAGGGTGACCCAGGTTTCGGTGGTGATGCCGGTCACGGGGTCCTTCTCGGAGTTGAGTTCCTGCAGGTATTCATCAGCCCCGGCATCCTTGTAGCTGCCGCTGAGGTGCAACTGGTGCAGGGCGCTGCCGCTCCGGAACTGGATATCGGCCAAAGCATTATACAGGAAATAGTTCCAGGAACCCGGGCTGGCCTTCTTGTCGCCATAGGCGTCCAGCCGGCCGTACTCCGCCCCGCCGGATACAAGGGCGCGGAAACCGTCCCCCGTATAGTTGTAACTGAGGTCTGCCAGGTAGCGGGGACCGTAGAACTGCCGCTTGAAACCGCTGTAGGCCCCGATGGCCCCGTCCACGTGGTCCAGGCCGGACATCTTGTAGTAATACAGGTTCGGGTAGGACTGGATGGTGGTGAGTCCGGTGAGTTTCTCCTTCGAATAGCCGTAGCCGAAGTCCAGGCCGATGTGGTGGGGGCCGAAACTGGCCAGGACGGAGGGAACAATCTGATAGTTCAGGTAGCCGGTGCGGGGACGCGGGTCGCGGAGACCGGAAATGTCGGCCACCTCATACTCCGTCCGGACGCCGAGGGAAATCCAACCGGCGAGCGGGGCCGTGTACAGGTCGAAGGTCAGGCCGCAGTTGTGCTTGCTGTAGTCCTTCGCCACGGCGTTGCCGTAGATGAACGGAACCGAGAACCAGGGGTCCATCACGTCCGACCACTTGCGCTCCTTCTCCCGGTCCAGGGTATAGTGGAAGGTGCCGCGCATGAACAGCAGGTCGGAGAACCGGTCGTACCGGAGGGTGGAGAAGTCGAAGCCGTAGTCGGGGCTTCCCTCCTGGGCGAGGTGGTCATCTCCGCCCCGGTAGAAACCTTCGATCTGCGTCTGGCTGCCGCTGCCGGGCTGGAACAGGCCCATGCCGGCGGCGTTGTTCGTTGCCTGGAACTGCTGGAGGGCGGTTTCCAGGGTCAGGGTGTGGAAATCGGAGGGGCGCTCCTGCGCGAAAGCGGCGCAGGTGCCCAGGGAGAGCGCCAGCAAGAAAACCTTTCTCATAGCAGGCCCTCCTTGTCATACTTTTGCGGCGTGGGATCCGTGCACACCACGAAATCCGCCGACGTGTTGTTGGTATCGGTCAGGTAGTACCGCCCGTTCTCGAACCGGGAGACCTTCCGGTCCACCGATTCGTGGTTGTTGCCGTTCACAGCCGTGATCGTGATGTATCCGGCGTCAATCTCCGCCTGGAGGCGCTTGGTATTGACATCCGGATCGGTCTGGGCGGGCTTTTTCAGGCATTCGACCCCGTCGATGACCACGCTCTTGTGGATGCGGCGGAACAGTTCGCCGGAGGTCTTTCCCCGCTGGTACACCTCCGGCCAGGAGAGGACGTCCTCATCGGTCTCGAAAAGCACCACGGCATTGGGGCCGCCGGTCAGCAGGTTCAGGGTCTGGATCTTGGTGGAATTGGAGATGATGGGCAGCATGGGCACATCCGGATTGCCGGAGCCCTCGATCACCTTGACCTCGAAGTCGGCGTGGGACAGGTCCACGGTGTTCAGGGCGCTTTCCTGGTGGTTCCGGGCGCTCTTGGCGGCAATCACGATGCTCCCGCCCGGCTGGATGGGATACTCGCTTCCATTGCCGGGGAACCGGCAGATCTGGCGCATATAGATGGAATCCGGGTTCTCGCTGGCCGGATAGGCGGCGGGGGAGACGGATTCCGCGAGGCCGAGGTACTTCCCGTCAATGCAGACCGGCTCGTCGGAATTGTTGAAAATCTCGATATACGCGTCCGTGCCGTAGTTCCGGTCCATCTGGTCCTTGGTGCCGGCGTAGTATATCTTGGAGATCATCAGACCCTTGACGATGGCGGCGGACAGGTCGATCACCCGGTTCTCCCCCTGGAAGATCCGCTGGTTCATCAGGGACACGCCCACGATGACCCGGGCCTTGTCATCGACCCCGGCAGGGTCTTTCAGCAGGGCCTTGTATTCCTTTCCGCTCATCTCCCAGTTGGTGATGATGTCGTAGATACCGGGGACGATGGCGTCCACCGTCACCATCCCGGCGATATCCGTCTCGTAGGTATAGGAAATGTCCCCCTTGAGGAGCACGCGCTGGTTCTTGTACCGCGCGGCGGTCAGGCACTCCTCCGGCATCCGGAATTCCAGAAGGAAGGCGCTGGTGGGCTTGGGCGCTTCCCGGGTGCAGGAAAGGGCCAGGCCGATGAGTGATGCGTAGAGGATCCGTTTCATATCTTGACAAACATTTCAACGCCGAACGCGAAGGTGCCGGTGTTCCGTTCCGTCAGGGTGCCGGAGGAAGAACTGGCCTGGTACGGCATGTGGTAGAAGGCGTTGTTCACATAGAAGGAGAAACCGAAGTTCTTGGAGACATCCTTGGTCAGGCGCATGTTCATCAGCCAGATGGGCGGCTGGGTGACGGGCTGGCTGTCGGCGGGATTCTTCCGCTGGGCCGACAGGAGGATGCCCTTGATGCGGTATTCGGGATCGTCCAGCATGGCCTGGGTGATGGGATGCGACGTCAGGTCCGTGTCGATCCACGCGATAGGGTCGCTCTTCTGGTTCGTCGTGTGGCGGTACTGGTAGAAGATGACCTGGTTCGCCAGGGAGGCCACCATCTTCATCCTCGGGATGTTGCACACCAGACGCAGGTTCGCGCTGAAGCGGCGGTCGATGTCCCGGGACAGGCCGCTGGGATACTGGAGCTTGAAGGGCGGCGTATTGGCCCCGCCCTGGGCATAGACGCTGCTGGCCGGGATGCCCGAGGGGCTGGAATAGTTGGGCCCGGTGGTCCAGGTCTGGGTTTCCATATAGGCGCCCGACAGCAGCACCGAGGTGCGGATGGCCTTGATCTGCCCGAGGTTGAAGTCGAACTCGACGCCCCGGTTCAGGCTGGCCTGGGTGTTGCCGATGCGGCCGCTGGTGGTGAACACGGTATCCACGCGGGCGGGATTGTTCCACTCGATGTAAGGCGTGCCGTCCTTGTCCAGCCGGATGCCCTGGGTGGCGGTATAGTAATTGGCGTAATAGACGCTGTATTCCGTATAGTTGCCGAAACCGCTCTTCATATCGTCCTGATAGGCCACGACGGAGAAGGACATGCCGTTCGGGAAACTGAGGTCCACGCCCAGTTCCGATTTGGTGTTCGTGGCGTTTTTCAGGGAGTTGTTCCGCGCCACCTCGGTCACGTTGGTGTTATACACCACCAGCTGCTTGCTGGCGTCGGCGGGCAGGTAGGAGGCGGCTTCCCGGTCCATGTACTTGGGCTCGGGATACAGGTGCGCGAGGCCCGGGGTCTTGTTGCTCTGGCCCCAGCCGCCCCGGATGGTGAGCCAGTCCGTCACCTTGAGGGCGCCGTTGAAGCGCGGGGACAGGGCCGATACCTGCTCCGGAAGGCCCGGCTGCATCATATCGAAGCGGACGCCGCCCTGGAGCTTGAATTCCATCCCCAGCGGAAGTTCCCAGGTGAGGTTGTCCTCCAGATAGGCCGACACCTGGCTCAGGGCCGGGATGTCGAAATAGGGCCGGGGACGGCCGTTGCTGTTGGGCCTGAGCGGCAGGAAGTTGTCGTCGTTGGAGAAACCCGCGGCCTTGTTGGCCTCGTAACGGTATTCGGCGCCCATGTTGAAGCGCTGCTTGAGCTTTCCGGTACCGGCGGTGAACACGTTGCCGACCTTGGCGAAAAAGTTCACGGGCTGGGATACCGTGGTGCCGCTGGCGCGGTAGGAACTGGTGATCCAGGGCACCTGGTAGTAGCCGTCGGTCAGGGAAGTGATGATCGGGAGGCCGCCGTCGGCAGAAACGATGCTGGAGGTCCAGGAATTGGAACTGGACAGGGACAGGCCCATGGCATACGTCAGGGAACGGGAGAGGGCCTTGTTCAGGGACAGGCGGCCGTTGTGCGCCAGGCGCAGCGAGTACTGCTTCTGCCCGGTCTCCGTGCCCTCCACCAGCAGGTCGGGATCGGAGGTGCGCAGGTCGATGATGCTGCTGAAATTGACCTTGGTGGTCGTGGACCAGATGCGGTGGATGGTGTTGCTGTAAGTGATGCCGCCGCTGATGCGGTCGAAGGACCGGTTCTTCGTGCGCGGGTCGCCCGAGGCGCGGGCATAGTCGGCATTGACATTCAGGCTACCGGCGTCCTTGGAGAACTTCCAGCCCTTGCCGAAGGACGTGTTGAGCGTGGTCGGGTTGAGTTTCGTCCGGATTTCGAAGGGGGTATAGCCGGCCTTGGTGTTCACCACCACGGCGCCGGAGGACAGGTCACCGTACTCGGCCGACGGGATACCCCGGATGACTTCCACGGATTCGATGTTGTCGGCGCTGATCTGCCGCAGGTCCACGCCCGTGCCGGCGTTGGTGCCCAGGGACGTGTTGTCCGAGATGGGCACGCCGTCCACCATGATGGAGGTACCGAAGGCGTTGTTGGCCGTGTTGTCGCTGGCGCTGCGGATGGTGATCTTGGCCTCCGAGGTCATGTCGGAGGAGGTCATCAGCTGGCCCGGGATGAGCTGCATCACGTCCTTCAGGCTCGTGGCCTGGAGGTGGTCGATGGCCATCCGGCCGATGTTCGAACTCGTGGAAGAGCCGGCCGCACTGGGCTTGGCGGTCACGACGACCTCTTCCAGGGCAAGGGTGGATTCCAGGATACGGACGGAGAACGTGGAGTCGCTCCGGAAGCGGAACATCTCGGCAAAATCCTCGTATCCAAGCATTTGGATGGACAGCGTCGCATCGCCGGCGGGCACTTTCTCCAGGCGGGCCTTGCCCTCCGCGTCCGTGATGGCAAAGATGCCATAGTCGGGGAGGAGGCAGGCCGCGCCGGTCACGGGCTGTCCGTCCGTGTCGGAGAGGACCGTCAGCTGCAAGGTCAGGGATTTGGCCCGGGACTGTGCGGACGCCGTGCTCCCAAAAAATAAAAGGGCCATCAGGATGGCCAGGGGAACAAGGGTGATTCCCGGTTTATATGCAATCATGTGGTGCGTTTAGGCATTTTTACAAAGGTCGCATTTATCTATGATAAAAACAAGCCCCCGCCGGTATTCCGGCGAGGGCTTGCGATAGATTGTAAGGCCTTGATTTACAGGCTCCGCTTGATTTCGACCACGGTGAAGGCTTCGATGATGTCCCCGATGTGGATGTCATTGAAGCGCTCCAGGGCGCAACCGCACTCGAAGCCGGTGGCGACCTCCTTGGCATCGTCCTTGCCGCGCTGCAGCGAGGCGAGGGAACCGGTGTACACCACGATGCCGTCGCGGATCAGGCGGACCTGGGCCTTGGACGTGAGCTTGCCCTCCTTGACCTGGCAGCCGGCGATGGTGCCCACCTTGGAAATCTTGAAGGTCTGCTTGACCTCGGCGGTGGCGGTGACCTCCTCCTTCTTCTCGGGCTCCAGCATGCCTTCGATACCCTCCTTGACTTCGTTGATACAGTCGTAGATGACGGAGTACAGGCGGATTTCGATGCCCTCCTTCTCGGCGGAGCGGCGGGCTTCGGCGGAAGGACGGACCTGGAAGCCGATGATGACGGCGTCGGAGGCTTCGGCCAGCAGGACGTCGCTCTCGGAGATGGCGCCCACGGCCTTGTGGATCACGTTTACGCGCACTTCCTCGGTGGAGAGCTTGATGAGGGAGTCGGACAGGGCCTCGACGGAACCGTCCACGTCGCCCTTGACGATGACGTTGAGTTCCTTGAAGTTGCCGATGGCGATACGCCGGCCGATCTCTTCGAGGGTGAGGTGCTTCTGGGTCTTGATGCCCTGGATGCGGATGAGCTGCTCGCGGCGGTTGGCGATGGATTTCGCCTCCTTTTCGTCGGTCATCACGTTGAACTTCTCACCGGCGGCGGGGGCGCCGTTCAGGCCGAGGATGCTCACCGGCGTGGAAGGGCCGGCTTCGCTGACCTTCTGTCCGCGCTCGTTGAACATCGCCTTCACGCGGCCGTAATAGCTGCCGGAGATGATGACGTCGCCCACCTTCATCGTGCCGTCCTGCACGAGGACGGTGGCAAGGTAGCCGCGGCCCTTGTCCAGGGAGGACTCGATGACGGCGCCGCTGCCGAGCTTCTTGGGATTGGCCTTGAGTTCCAGGAGGTCGGTCTCGAAGAGGACCTTCTCCAGGAGCTTGTCCACGTTGATGCCCTTCTTGGCGGAGATTTCCTGGCACTGGTACTTGCCGCCCCAGTCCTCCACGAGGATGTTCATCTCGGAGAGCTGGCGGCGGATGGTGTCGGGATTCGCGCCGGGCTTGTCGATCTTGTTGATGGCGAACACCATCGGGACGCCGGCGGCCTGCGCGTGGGCGATGGCCTCCTTGGTCTGGGGCATCACGGCGTCGTCGGCCGCGACGATGATGATGGCGAGG
>Ga0265301_10000195_pt1 | contig 97546 bp, 201 predicted proteins | sample AusTroGonzalo_MG_2_FD_193488 | JGI IMG/M metagenome (GOLD analysis project Ga0265301, IMG submission 193488) | Bovine rumen microbial communities from tropical cattle in Woodstock, Queensland, Australia - Gonzalo_04 | ecosystem: Host-associated > Mammals > Digestive system > Stomach > Rumen ... | reverse complement strand
AAGGTATGAATTACGGACACTGCAAAAATTGTTGGTGGTATAAAATGATAGAATCATACGGATATCGTATGGTTCAGGGGAAGCTTGAAAAATTCAATGGGTTTGGAATATGTTACTGTCATTCACATAATATTGGAATTTTTGGTGCAGAGGAACTTCATACCGTAAAAGATAATTCATATTGTCCAGATTTTATCAGAAGGAAACTTACTAAAGGAAAACTGGAAGATTGGATAAAGTCAGTAACAGAAGAAAACAATAAAAAGCTTACAAATGGAAAAGGATGAGGTGAAAAGATGCATTGAAGATCCGATATATTTTGTCAAAAAATATGTAAAAGTTTTAGACAAAAAATCTGGAAAGGAACTTCCTATAATACATTATATGGCTGGAGAAATGCACAGAAAAACAAAAAGCTCAGAATATATTAAAGATGGAAGGATACATAGTAAAAGAAAGCCGAGAATCTATTAGATCAGCTCTTGTTGATATAATAGTCGATGAATTCAAATCTCGATTTGAAGTGTGTAACTGTGAGACCGAAGAAGCGAAGGAATTCGTTGGAAGATGCATATCATCTGTTTTGTTAAGCACAGACACAACGATGTCAAAAAACAGATATGATATGTCAATGGTTGACATAATCGAAGAAGATTATTCTATATTCTTAGGAATAGATGGAGATTATATTTTATATGACAACGATTCCTATGATTTGGAAGACGTGTCGGTTTTCGAAAAGATTAAGCTGGATAAACCGGACTATATGTATTTGTACAAAGAAGCAAAGAAAAACATCGAAATAATCCTTGCGCCATAGCGCAGTCATATGTTTACAAATTTGATAAAGAACGCTCTACGTTTGGGCGTTCTTTATTGTTAAATGAAAAATAAATAATAAAAGTAAACATAATTAAAATGGAATTTGTAAATTACGACAATAAATCTAGCCGAAAAAATGTTTCTAATATTAACGAAAGTTATTATAACAGAAGAAGAACACATTTAAAAGAATCGGCTGTTCCAGCAAATCGAGACGACATCGATAGAAATAAACTTGATGGCACGGCAATGGTTCTTAATGACTGTCTTAATAAGTTTTATTCTTTTGCAGATGGTAAAAAAATCGAATTTGAAGTTGATGACAACGGGCGTCCAGTAATCGACGCAACTTATAATCTATTAAATCAAAATGATCCATATTTGATTACTCTACAACTTCAAAATCATCATACCGGTTATGATTATTTAATATCTATAGATTTTCCAAAAGAATTGGGACTAGAGTTTGATGACGTTTTTGCTGATCGTGAAGATTGTTATGACTATGAAATTCTATATGATAGAAATGATGGTGAAGGCACTTTATGGTTTTACACATCTTATCCTTTAACAACAATAACTGACGCGTTTGACATCATTGTTCGAAACGTACCTAATTGTAATATTCAATCTAACCTCAAAAGCGTTTCTAATGCAAATGAAAGTTACCATGACAGAAGAAGAAAAAAATTATTGAAGGAATCTTTTTCTCATCCTGATGCAGAAACCGTAAAAAACGTATTAGCTGTTCTAGGCATTGTTCCTGTTGATGTAAAAGGAGGCATGATGTGGTTAAGCCAAGAGAATGAAAAATATTACTGGAGCGCATCCGAAGCTTTGTCGGAGCTTGATCTTTCATACGTGGATGATGAGTATACATTTATGACAGATTAAAATTCATATAAAATTTGGAAATTCAAAAAATTATCCGTACATTTGCACAGTGTACGGATTTTTTATTTTGTAACAATAATAACATTATGAGTTGTATTGAAGATTATCCAATCATTGAGGACGCAATTGAGTTCGGCGTAAAGGCGTGGGGAAAGAAGGACACGATGGCAATCCAGATTGCAACGTTCTGGATTGAGGGGTGGATCGCGGCAAAGGAAAATGAACTTTCAGACGTAGATGTGAATATCATCAGAAACGGAGTTAAGAATTTTTATTTCATTTAGAGATGAAAAGATATTTTCAGGGTACAAAGAAATGTGCATTCTGCGGAGCAGAATTGACACAAGATGAGATAGAAGAGTATTATCCGGATTATAGCAGCCAATTTGAAAGCGATGAGGAGCAGTGCCCTCATTGCGGTTATCATAATGATTTTATTGAAGACGAAAATGATTTGATTATAAGTTAATATGAATACTAAAGAACTATCAAAGAGATTTATGGATGAAATCCTCTATGACGGGGATTGGATTACAAGATGGACTCCATTTGATGAGAAGAAACATTATGCAGATTGGGTAGAAAAGTTTGAACCTCTGCTGAAAAAACTAACATCAGAACTTGGGTGGGATTTCTTCACAGATGAGTTCATCAGTATGTTCACGTGCGGTGACTATGATGAAATGATGGATTCAATTGAAACCCATCCTTGTCTGAAACAGCTGTCTGACCTTCTTAATGAATATTATGATTGGTTAAGTGAAAATGTAGGTTAATATGAGATTAGTTGATATAATTCCAAAGATTCCACAGTATGAGGACATTCCTTATGCTGCGGATTTTAACTGTCCTGAGTGTGACAAGAGTGGATTTTTTGACCATAAAGGATTTTATAGTTCAGAGAAGACTCTTGAAAAACCTAAACTTATAGGTTGGACAGAAACTAATATTGGCAAGATGGGGGTATTTGAATGTCCAGTTTGTGGTCAGAAGTTCAGATTCCATTGTACAATTGGAACATGGATAGCAGATATTGATGAGTTTGATTACTACCTCTACACATATGCTGAAAAGTGTGCAAACTTTGAAGATATAAAAAAGAAATTAGGAGAATAATAAGGAAATGAAACACTACGATAGCATACCGAGAATTCAGGATGATGGGACACTGAAAGGGGAGATGGTATGGGGATTCAATAAACTGGATGGTCAGAACTTCTGTGCCACTTTCAAACCAAAAGCCAACTGTTTTGTATCATTTGGTTCAAGAACTGTACAGGTAGATGAACATAGTGAAAGTGAACTTGCTTATGCTGTAGAGTGGTTTAAAGTACATAAACTAGATGAAAAACTAATCAAAATAATAAAGGATAACTGGAAAAAAGGTGACGTATTCCAGGGCATAGAGGAAATAACATTCTTCTTTGAATGGTATGGTCCAAATTCATTTGCCGGGAAACATGATTTCTGGGATTATACCAATGGTGATATGCGTCTGGCTCTGATTGATGTGTTCCTCAAAAAGAAGGGATATATGGAGCCGAAGGAGTATTACAGGCTTTTCAAAGACAGTGGTATAGAAATTCCTGAACTTATCTATTCCGGACCGCTCAACTCAGATATAGTGGAGAAGATTCAAAGCAATGACTGGACTCAACCTGATGCTGTGTTCCCGAATGTGAAAGAAGGTGTTGTTTTTAAAAGGAGTACACTTCTAAAAGGACAGAGGAGACCGTCCGTAAAAGTTAAAACAAATTGGTGGCTCAATAAGCTTCACTCTATGTATACAGAAGAAGAATGTAAAGAACTTGAATAATATGTTTTACACGTCATTAGAAAAATCAAAAAGGTTGTTTGACCTTGGGCTGGATCCAAATACAGCCGATATGTGTTGGGGTATAGATTCCGAAACCTCACATTATAATAACAGTCCGTATCCTTGCGCTTGGAGCGGATATACGGCAAAGGAATTCTATATACCGTGCTGGTCTGTGGACGCTTTAATCAAACTGCTTCCGCGTTCAATTGTAGATAACGATAGCAAGCAATTTTATATCAGACATTCTGATTTTGATCATATTGAATACCTATCCGGGTATTGGAATGGACATTATCATCATAAGGGATTTTCAGAGTTTGCTGTTAGTCAGCCTCTTATTGATGTGTTATACAAGTGTGTCGTGTGGCTTTTAGAGAACGACTATATTGGTAAAACAGAATAATTGAAATTCTCGAATAAACAAATTGATATGGTATCAATTTATATGAAATCGCATAAATAATTTATGAGACCAGAACAGACATCCGGGTGGGATAGATTCCACAAATCTTTTATGGAATACGTTTATGACGAGATTGAGAATTTGCAAAATTTCGTGTCGACTGTAACACCAAGTATAAAAATACAGTTGAATGAAGATTATCCGTTTACCGGCAGAAAGGCGAATTGGCTTGGTGCATACGAAAGACGAAGATTCAGTCTTGCCAAAACTGGAATACTTTCAATAGCTGTAAACGAAATTAAAATATTCGATGAACTCTCCAAACGTAACGCTCTTGATGATTTCAACATAGAAGCTCAGGCAAGAATAACGGTTGGACACGAAGTCGGGCACGGTCTTGCCGAGTGGTTGAGGCTTAACACGAACAAAAAGATAACAGTTTCTGGAGAAGAATACCTTGTCGAAGAGTTCGGGAGATCCAGATTTAGCGAAGCCACTGGGGTGTACGGTTCCAAACTAGAAGACATTTTTGAAAATTCAATAAAAAAATGAATCCGATTTTTTCGGATTCATTTGTTTTTATAAAAAACATTTCGTATATTTGCAACAGATTAAAAATATACGAATATGATTGACAAATTTAAACCTTATCTTGAGTTCTTTATTTACCTTCTGTTGGCGATTCTTTTCACAGCGCTTTTGGCGTGGATTTCAGGAAAAGAACCAGACGGAGAAACGGTTATTGGAATATTTCTTGGCTCCGTCGCAATTGATTATTTCAAACATAAGCACGGCGAATGATGGATACGACAAATGAGAGAGAACTTCTCATAGAGTATGCAAAAACTCATTTCTGTGACTTGATTCCATACAATGATCCTGATTATGAGAAAAAACTTCTGGAGATGTGTGAAAGCTATGCGGATATGGAAATGAATGGAATGGATCCAGAATTGTTAAAAATTTGTGAAATGCATGACAAAATGCTGGAATCTGGTGAGATTGACAATGAAGAATTGCCGTTTTAAACAAAATTGTAATTAATTGTTGCATAATGGAGAACGAAATAAAATATAAAGCTGGTGACGGAACGCCCTGTAGCAGTGAAGAATGCAAGCTAATCGATTCTTTAAAAAGATTAGCGAAAAAATGGAAGGCATTCGGAAACGATTTAATGCTATTCAGTTTCGCCGGAAGCTTATATGTCGTCAAGAAAAGCTGTATTGACGACAGAAATTTTTATAATGGTGCAGTAGAGTTTATTTCAGGCATCGCCAACGATGGTGGAGATCCAGACGCAATGTAATTTAAAAATAGGCATTTATTAATATGAAAGAAAAAGTAAAGGTATTTGTAGAAGAATATAATAAGAGGAGGGATTGGGACAAAAGTATTCTCGATAGTATTGATTTAAGACTTGCATCAGATGAATTGAAGATGTTTGTCGACAGGTATGTGTCTGCTGATAAGATTACAGAAGAAGGGTATGATTTGGAGATGGCGGAGTGTTATACATATGAGGAAAATGGAACGCTGGAATTGCAGGCGTTTAACAAAAAGACTTATGGTACAACTTATTTCTGGTTAACCCCAGCGTCAAGCGAGGAAGAATATAGGAAAAACAGGGTTGATACCATCAGTAAAGAAATAAATGAAAAACTTAATGAGTTGATTCCGGAAGTAGACAGACTTACAAAATCAAAGAATGAACTTTTGGAACTAAAAGAAAAGATTTCACATTATGACAAAAGAGGATAAGGAGATTTTTATAATAGATCTTTGTGCTCGGTTGGCAAACGGAGTCAATATACAAGTATATGACCCAAACTCCCCGCTCGATGAACGCATAATAGAAGGCGTCGTTGGAGGTTACGCGAAAGGAGATATGTGCCAAGATTTTAGCATTGATGATGTTTGCGAATTTATTGACAGTGGTGCTACTGTTAAAATGTATCTTAGACCGCTGTCTAGTATAACAGATGAAGAAGAATACGAGTTTAAACAAGTTCTTGAGATTGAGCTTAAACATTTGGAGTCGGAAGAGTCTGGTCATACAATAATAGGTGCTGCGGCAAGTGCGTTTGAAATAGATTTTTATAACAAGCATCGTCTCGATTATCGCGGATGGATCGAAAAAGGATTCGCAATCAAAGCTCCAGAACAGATGTATAAGTAATCTCGGATATGGCAAAACTAGATTTCATATGCAAAGATTGTTATTGGAGGGTTGACAATCAGAGCAGGTTGAAGTGCAGAAGAGAAGTGAAAAAAGTTCTTGTCTGTAATGTTAAGTCTATGTTTAGAATGATTTCTGCAAGAAGCGCAGGCTCATTATCAAAAGATGGAACACGATGTAAATTTCATAGCAAAAAAGTTTAAATATGGATAAAGAGAAAGCAAAAGAGTTTATTTTCATTGACAACATTGAAGATAAAATATACATATCAAAAAATCTTGACACCCTGATCGAATTAAACGATGGAAGTTTGATCGGAATATATGCAGTTGTGGACACGGAGAGCGGGGAGAAACTGTTTGAAATGGACTTCGCTTATTCCGGAGAGCCTATAATAATGCGGGTGTTTCTTCATAAGAAGTATTTTATGGATTATTATCATTATATCGAACCTATAATTTTAGAATAATCATTTGATATTTGTGTTGAAAAATCAAAAATGCATTTAGTATGAGCATAATAAAGAAAATAAAAGACTTGTTTAAACGAAAGCCAAGCCTCAGAGAACAGTGTATAGCGGCTTACGGAGAAGACTTTGGTGAGATATATGATAATTTGTGCAGCGGAATACCAGTTGGTGGGTTTGTTGAAACGGCGATAGTTCTTGATATGATTGAAGCTGTCAAGAACGGTGAACCGATAAAACTTAAAGAAAATGAAAAAGATGACTGACGAAGATAAGGATCTTCTTTATATCGATTTATGTGCAAGGTTGCCGTATTATGGACTTATGGTCCAGTGGCATGGCGAAGATTACAATATAATCGATATCGGTTTCGGTAGAGTCACTGTACTCAAGCCGTTCATGTCAATGACATCGGGTTCTCCCCTTATTGAAGAGGTGAAGCCTTATCTTCGCTCGATGTCAACTATGACCAGTAAAGAATGGGTGGAATACTGCGATGCTTGTCTGGAAGATGAAAAATCGTTTGTGTGGGCAGGAAAAAAATATAAATTTACCCCTGTAACCCATAAGGAAGAGTTTCTTAACTCCCATCATTTTGACCATCGTGGACTTATTCCTATGGGTCTTGCTCTTGAAGCAAAGGAAGGAATGTATAAAACTAAAACTGAATAGATATGAATAGAATTGTTACGGTCACATTCGACCCATACGGTGAATGTGAAGTTGATGTCGAAAGGGTGATAGCATTGGTCCCAAACAAAAATAAATTGTTGTTTGAATATGCAGTTTGGACATTGAATGATGAGGATTTTAAGAAGGTGTCTGAAGTGTGGCATAAATTAAAAAACGAAGACCAATGATAATAGAAGACCATGTTAGTTTCGAGACCGCCAAACTCATGAAGGAAAAGGGGTTTGACTGGGAATGCAAAACTATGAAGTTCTTTCCTGAACCTGATTATGATCAGGAGTCTCCGGACGGTGTATATGCTCCCACTATTCAGATGGCGATGAAGTGGCTGAGGAACGTCCATAACATTGATACATCAGTGACTCCTGATAGAAAAAATGGTTACTCAGTCCTAATATTTAAGGATAAACGATTACCATTTGATACTCTTGACTCATATCCTACCTACGAAGAAGCCTGCGAAGCGGCTATTAAATATTGCCTTGAAAATTTGATTTAGATGTGATAACTGAAGATTACGTTAGTTTTGATTAGCTTTTCAATTTTTAAACTCAGAAACAAATGACATATTATTTAGGATACACACCAAAAGATAATCAAAACACAAGGGGTTTTGTTATGTTTGACATTGAATATTATCAGAAACAGAGTGAGAAAAACAAAGAAGAATGGTATAGTGAAATAGATTGCCTTCCTTGTGTTGATGGTCTTACGTGGTTTCTGAAGGATAAATTCAATGAACCCGGATTTGATTACGAACAGTTCATTATAGATGCAAATGTAATTCAGGAGGTAAGAACAATCCTTTATGAACATAAGTTTGAAGGATACGATAATCGTCCGAAGCCTTCTAAAGAAGCAGATAATTTCCACTATCATGTATTCGGTAAAGTTATTGAAAAACTGTTCGATGACTTCACAAAGAAGTATGGATTATGGATCGATAAAGATTAAATTGTGAAATGATTACAGAAGATTATGTGAGTTTTGAAACAGCCAAACTCCTGAAGGAAAAGGGGTTTGATGAATTATGTCGCGTTTGGTATGGCGGTACTGGGGAAATACACGAGAACGGTGAAATGATGTCAAATTCCGACTGTGCTCTATCTTCTGTGATGTGCCCAACCCTTCAAATGGCGATGAAGTGGTTGAGAGAAGAACATCATTTGTTCATCGCTATTCATCCGAGACTGAGTTTTACCGACTATTATTGGATAACAGCTGACATATATAAGGTTAAACGGAAGTCCAGCCTATATCATACAGAAGATGTTGATGACTATTACTGCGTAGCCATTTGTGATGAAACATCTTTTGAAAAAGCATGTGAAGCAGCAATAAAATATTGTCTTGAAAAATTGATTTAATTATGATACCATTAATATTTGGAATAGGATTAGTAATTTATCTCCTAAGCGTATTAGTTTTAGCTGTCACGTATGCATACAGAAATATTGACCCAAGCCCGATATCTGTAATTGTTCTAATATTACCTTTGGTTAATACTATAGCATTAATAATGGCTTTAACTGCAACCAATAAAGACGAGGTTGAAACATTCAAGCGTAAATTATGGGGAAAGCGTGACGATAATATTACAAGATAAATTTGATTTAAATTATGACTACAGAAAACCACGTTAGCTTTGAAATTGCTAAACTCCTCAAAGAGAATGGGTTTAATGAACCTTGTAAAATATGGTATGCTGAATACACGTCAGCATGGGGAGGTGATCCTTCAGGAGACAGAAAATACATCAATATCCAATTCGATGATAGAAATAGATTTAATGAATCTTATAAGTTTTTATGCTATGCCCCAAATGTGCAAAGGGTAAAGAAATGGTTGAGGGAAAAATATAATGTTCATATTGAAATCAGAATCACAAACCATAGTATATCGAACAAGTTTAACATTGCGAAGTATTATTGGGTAATGGTAAACACAGAAACGGTAAAATGGTGCGACGAATCAACCTGTTATAATGTGAAAGGATTCGACACGCCGGAGGAAGCGGAAGAAGATGCGATCATACATTTGCTTGAAAAAATGAGATGAAGTATATATGACTCGAAAAGAACTATTATCGCTGATGAAATATATTGTTCATAAATGCGATTTATTGATTAATAATAAAAATTATAATGCTGATGCATTTACACAATGTACGGTTGAGGATATCTCGGAAGAATGTAACCATGTATTAGACGGAGACTACGGCAAGATATCGGACACCGATGAAGAAATATAGCCAGATGTCAATATTAAGAAAAATAAGATATTGGTTATTTCCTTGTAAGCACGAATGGGTTCAAGGTGCTGAGTATTGGCATAACAAGACTGGAGAAAACTACGACTACTTGTTGCCGACGCCAATGATGCATCATCCTGAATTTCAAGCGAATTGTTATATTTGCAAAAAATGTCATGAAACAATTGTTACAATAGAAAAAATAAAATGTAAATAGATTATGTTTTCAAGCGAACAGGTTTTTGAAGTGTCTGGCACAATGGATCAATTGGAGCCGACAATCAAATTCGCCATAGATATGCACGGAATAGGCAAGAGTGGCATTTCCTACCAAGTAACAAAAGATGGAAAATACTGTCTTGGATGGGGTGATGATGAAGAGTGGAAGAAATACCCCTTTGACTTTGATGCCCATATAGTGTCAGAGATTGTGAAACAGCATTTAAACAAGATTGATTGTGAAGACCCATATGAATGGGCTGATGGTACTAGCGAGAAGGGGTTTTTAATGAAGGTGATTCCGGGAACTTTTTCTGATGAAAAGAATGGAATAAAGAAACCTTTTTATGGAATTGTTAGTATAGAACCGTATATAAATTTTTATGCAAAATAATTATGATTACAGAAGACTACGTTAGTTTTGAAACGGCTAAACTCCTTAAAGAAAAGGGGTTTGATGGACCATGCTATAAAGTGTGGGAATCACATGATGATTCGCAAACTCTTGTGGGGGCACCATGGTTTGTTGAAGGTGAAACAGTTGTTAACAGGGAATCGGTTGATGCTGCTGCTAAGCAATATGCCTATGAATATAACCTTAATAATAAGGTTGAAGGATATTTGGCTCCTACTCTTCAGATGGCAATGAAGTGGTTAAGGGATGTGCATAATATAGATATTATTATTGGAAAGGCTGGTCCTAAGGCGTATACTGCATTGATTATAGACAATAACGATAAGGATAAGTCGTATCACCCATTTGAAGATAATATCAAAAGAGGGACATATTGCGAGTTTGCCACTTATGAACAAGCCTGTGAATCAGCGATAAAGTATTGTCTTGAAAATTTGATTTAATTATGAAAACAAAAGAAGCGATAGAAAGAGTTAGAAGCCGTTTTGATAAATGGGCTTTAGATGAAGAAGATTTAGAGGCACTGCATGCCCTTGGTCTCGTGACTATAGAGAGTGAGGACGAGAGGATAAGGAAACGTCTTGTTGATTGTCTAAAGGTTTCTCTTAAGGGGGCAGAAGAACAAGATGCAGCAGGATGCAGCAGGCAAAAAGATATTGAGGCTTATAAATGGGGGATTGCCTACTTCGAAAAACAAAAGAAGTCTATTGAAGATGTTGTCAAAGACATAACTAAAAATAAAGAAGCTGCAATAAAATTTCTTAAATCAGCTGGTATAATGGATGATAATGGCGAATTAGCGGAAATGTATCGTTCAGAACAGAAGTCAACGGAGATTGATAACGAAGAGACAGAACTGTCTTATTTTGAAAGCGTGCTCTTTTCTGCATTTAGCGACGGGTGGCAACAATATTTACACGGAGAAGAAGTAGATGTGGCACAGTGGGCTAAAGAACATTCGGCTGAGCTCTTGAATGCGGCTAAGCTGGAATTGAAGCCCGCAGAGTGGAGCGATGGGGATAAGGATTACTACGACGCAATAATAGGAAAGCTTGAAGTTACGCAAGATGATGCTATGCTAACGGATAATCAAATGGATTTCCTCAAATCCCTTCCCGAAAGGTTCAATCTTCAGCCAAAGCAAGAAAGTGAACCTATGAAAATAAAGTATGCTGGAAAAATTTACAAGGTGTACGGAACAATGGAATTTCCATGCGGTGTTATTGGCTATAAAATCAAAGATGAACCGGGACAATTTGATTACATTATTAACCCTGATGAAGTGCTGGGTGGAGGCTATGATATCAAGAGTAAAGAAACTCCTTATCCGGCAAAAGAAGCCAATCTCGACCAGCCTCATTGGAAACCCAGTGAGGAGCAGATGATTGCTTTGAAAAAGGGCATTGGATATTTGGCGGAGTATGGTAGAAGTGACGATGATTTGGTTCTTAATACACTATATGATGACCTCAATAAATTATATAGTCTATGAACATAAGACGAGTCAGTAGGAGAGGACCTTATAGTAGGTTTCATCTTTGCGGGCAAGATTGGGATTATGCAATGTTTCGCAATAGGAAACCAAAGGAGGTCGCAAAACAAATAATACGCGATAGATTTGGGGATGATATTGAACATAAATTATTCCTGTACTGGGTGCGGACATATCGCGGACATAACAATTTACAAGACATGGTTGAAGTATATTATCAAGACTTAATATGAATAGATACATTGACGCAGAAAAACTGATTGCTGGAATAGAAAGTATTAGATTGATTCCGCAAATAAGTGCCGACTATAATGATGGTCGTGAAGATATGAAGATGATGGTGCTTGACTTCATCGACTCTCTCCAGCAGGAGCAGCCAGAGGAAAATAAACTTCCGAACAAAAGAACGAGAGTAAACTATGCTATTTGTAAGTTGCAATCGTTCAAACCTCTTCGGGAAACCATTGTTTTAGATGATTATGTTTATGATGAAGGCAAATGCTATAGGGAGAATTTGCTTAATTACATTCATGCCATACCGGAAAATCGTCTCACGGAAATAAGGAGTTATCTCAAAGAAAATGGGTGGTGGACTTACGACGATGATGCCGATTGGATGGATCAGGATCAGTCGGAGGCGGATTTGGATAGGGAGATAATCAAGTATAAAGTTCCGTTTACAGATGAAAGAGAGTATTTGAACGAAACCACATTAGATGCAATGGCCCGTCACTTCGCTGAATGGGGATCAATTCATCTTAACGCAAGAAAGAAATGATTATTGAACATAAAGACGGGGAAACAATCGTCACAAATGATGATATATCCCATAGGCTTGCTGATGCCCACTATTATCTCGGTGTTGCGATGGCAACGGGGAATAAGAAAAGAAAAAAATATTGGCTCAAAAGAATAGAGGAACTTAACTCAAGAACGGAGGAATAAGATATGGGTGATTATCTCTTTAGATTCAAGATTGGCAAAGTGGAGTTTGGGATGCGCCGTGATTTCTGTTGGTGGTTTAACAATGGATACACAAGGCAGTTTATGTGGTGGTATGTTTATATTGAAGACTGATACAAGAAAGGAGAAATAAAATATGAATGATTACGGTGTATGTTTAGGAACAGGAGATGTACCAACTCCTGATATGAATGATTATAGCACAAATCAAGAACAAACTTCTCATAATAAAGAAAAAGAGAAAGAAAAAGAAAGGGAGTTTTTGAATAAAGGATATATTAAAGACTCAACGAACAGATGGTACAACCCAAAAGACTACATAGATTGCCTTTATGCAGACTGGTAATTAGTTAATATGTCTAATGATACAATAATTGGTAAAAACGCAAGAAAGGAGAAATAGATATGAAAATTGAAAATTTAATATCTCTTGTCGAAGAAATATCCCTCGAACTCGCAAGGATTAGGGATGCTATTGAGCCTGAAGAGTATGAACCGTGGTTTCAAGATAATCTTGAACAGGCACACGATTTACTGTCAGAAGTTAAGGACTTGATTGGCGGTTAAAACACAAAAAGTAATAGCTATGTGTAATATACAATTCCCACATTTTGGCGCTTCATATCCGGATGCCACTTGTATAGATGGTTATCTATGGGATTTAGATTCTTATGAAAATGGAGTTTTAACAATCGGAGGTGATGACCCTTGTCCATTTTGCAACACGGAGGAATGGTTAGAATGGGTTCTTGAAAATGAAGAATTTGATTCAAGAGAAGATGCACTCGCTTGGGTTGAAAGAATGCGATTAAAATATGCTTAACGCAAGAAAGGAGAAACAGATATGAAAGCACCGGACAAACTTGTATTTAATGAGGCTCTATTTTCCGACATTGGAATCTTCGGCATTGAGGATGAGACAGAGTATATCCGCAAGGACGCTCTGCTTGAGTGGGCGAAAGAGAATCATAAGAGAATGGTCGAAGTTCACTCCGACTACACAAAGATACATGACGAATACTTCCGTGGGTTAATTGACAAAATCGAATCGCTATGACAAAAGAAGCGACAAAGAAAATAGTATGAATATTACCAATATACAATATGGGAAATATTATATGAAACCAGAGTGGGAAGGAACAGGTATGTGTGTTACGATTGGTAATGACTTTAATATTCAGTTTGGCATTCTTAAAGAAGGTATTTTCAGCAAATTGCAATCGAATTTCCTTGATATCAAACTCTCTGATAACTTAATTGAAATAGAATAACTTTGGAGAACAGATATATAATGCCCAAAAATTAAAATTATAATACTAACTGATATCACATTGACTATCGCGCTTTCAAAAAAGTTTCTGGAAAATTTGTTTTATATTATTTTTTGTATTACCTTTGCATTAAGAAAAAAGAAATGGATCTTGCTTAATATAAAACAGGAGTAATTATGGAAACAATTAAACATTGGACTGAAGCCATTGACAAGTGGGAAGAGTATAAGAAAACTCACACTAAAGAGGAAATAATAGCCGACATGGAAGAGTTTTTCTCTCTCGACAGAGATGGAGAAATATCTAAGATGATGGCTCACGTTTATTATGATATAGACTCTTTTTAACTATGATCACAGAAGATTACGTTAGCTTTGAAATAGCCAAACTCTTGAAAGAGAAAGGGTTTGACTGCCATTGTGAAGTGTGGTATTCTGAATATACCTCACAATTTGGGGGTGAAAAATATACAAGTATTGAATTTGACGACCATAATAGGTTTGAAGAAAATTACAAGTTTATATGCTCTGCCCCAACTCTTCAAATGGCAACAAAATGGCTGAGGAAAGTTCACAATCTTCATATAATGGTTGATTGCATTGGTGCGGAAAATTATATGCCAACAATTCAATTTACCTATAACAGCAAAGACATTGTGATTAAATCAAAAACAAGCAAAATTGGGGGAAATGGATTTGACTCCCATGAACAAGCCGTCGACGCCGCTATTAAATATTGTCTTGAAAATTTGATTTAGATATGAAGAAATTTGTAGATAATGATGTCTTTGTGTTTGACTGCAACTTGAAATGGGATTTGTCAAGAATCAATGACATAACCATCTATACAAAACCTTTCCCTTCAGAGGGGTTTGTTTCTACTGATGAAGAACTTGATGCAGCAGAAGAAACTGTCAGGAAAAAGTATTTCACTCAGGAAAGAATCAATGAACTGAAACAAGAACTGATTCAAAAAATACAGGAGTGTGAAAACCCCTTTGAAATCTGTTGTGTGGATACGGACGGGGGTTACAATGTGACAGAAGATATGTTGTTTGATATAGAAAAATAGATATGATCACAGAAGATTACGTATCATTTGAAACAGCCAAACTCTTGAAAGAGAAAGGGTTTGATGGTAGAGTCACAAACTCATATGATAATTATACTCTTGAGTTTCTTCCCCATTGTGCAAAACATTATGGACAAACCAATGCTCCAACTCTCCAAATGGCAATGAAGTGGTTGAGGGATAACTATGGCTTTCATATAGCGGTAGGTCCACTTTCTTTTGAAAAACTTACAGGCAAAGCTGAAAGTTACATATTCAATTATTGGTTTAATGGAGAGTATCATATTCCATATCAGGAAAAACATCCTGAGTATCATAAACTGTTTGCAAAAACATGGGAAAAATATGAAGAAGCCTGCGAAGCAGCGATAAAGTATTGTCTTGAAAATTTGATTTAGATTATGGATGACATTCAAAAAGCAGAACAGCTAGAGAAAAAACGTGCTTCCCTACAACGTCATGAGGCAATTGTTGAACGTTTGCGTAGCAAAGAATCTTTTACGGCATTAGATAAAAACAAATTGAGCCGCGAAAAATACATGGTAAGAAAAATTCGTAAAGCGATTTCTAATATTGAGAATTTAGTATGATTACAGAAGATTATGTAAGTTGCGAGACTGCGAAACTCCTTAAGGAAAAGGGGTTTGATGAAAAATGTATTTCTGTTTACCACGATGGAGAGTTACAACTTGTATCTTCACTTGGAGTTTTTTGTGGTGAGGGGTATGGTGAACAGATACTTACTTACACTAATTCAGAATGTGAATGGAGTCCGATTATGATTTCCGCCCCTACTCTTCAAATGGCAATGAAGTGGTTGAGGGACGAGAAGGGAATTGTCATCATACCAATCATAGACAGCATACTTGATCACGAAAAGTTTCTTTGGGACATTAAGATAGTTGTCGCCAAAACAAATGAAACTTTTTCCCAAGGGTGGGTTTATGAAAATCCTGAAAGCGGATATGATAGAGCTATTAGGTATTGCCTTAAAAATTTGATTTAGTTATGACAAAAGAAGAATTAACACAGTATGTCGAATTGAGCGAAAAAATTACAAACGAATGTGAACGTGTTTGCAATATCTTAAAGGACAGCAAGAAACGTCACGGAGAGTGCTCTGATATCTGCTATGCAGAGAGATTCAGTATAGACGGTGATTCTGTCGCATGGAGAGGTGATGAGTATTGGAGATATGGTGGACATGAAGAGCATTACGGAGATTTCCCGACAGACTTCCTCACAATGTCCAATGATAAACTTCTCAAAATCGTTGAAATGGAAAACAAGGAATGGGAAGCTGAGCAAGAAAAGAGAAACAAAGAAAAGGCTGTCCAAGAGAAGGAAAAGCGTAAGGCTCAGTATGAGGAACTTAAAAAGGAGTTTGGAGGATAATTGTTTTGAAAATTTGATTTAGATATGAAACGTAAAAAGCACATTTGGAACAAAGGAAAAGCTCTAGTTTTGTATATGCATCCGTTTAAAGACGAAGCCCATCTTCGAAAAAAGCTTATAAGATGGCCAAGGTGGGAACCGGATAGCAATCTTGTTGAGGTCTACAGCGAAGAACTTGGTTGCTGGCTTGATATTGATCCAAGACGAGTTTATAGAATTTACGAACTTTATACTTGATTATTATGAAAGATAAAATCGACGTGCCGTTTGGGGCACATGACTCTGAACTTTGTGGGTTTGAATATACAATCCCTGAAGGAATGGAGGCTGAGATCAAAGACGGTAAAGTGATTGTTCGGAAGAAAGACGCCAACGACGAGAAACCAAAGGTGGATTTGGTTGAACAGCTAAGGCACCATCTGGCAACCACTCCAAAGGAACAACTTGAAAAGGAGTGGAAAGATTTGGAAAAGTGGAATGATGTTGGTCCTACAGTTGAAGAATATCTTTATGGACATAAGCGTCCTGTTGTAGATTTAGAAATGTTTAAATCTTTTATGCTTCAGTATCTGCAAGATGCCGCCAACAGAAAGGACGATAGCGAAATAGAGTCAGACACAGATAAGTGGGCAAAGAAACTCATCGAACTTATTTACAATATACAATTGTTAAACTATCGAGATCTACTTATGTTACTTCTGGATGCTATAGATTACTCGTTCGCGAGAACAGATGGAACATACGATAGATCGCTGTCTTATCCGGTAATCGATAAAGTAAATTATATCAAGAAACAACTAATGATTTAAAAATGAAGTGCAAATACATTGACGCGGAAAAGTTAGTTGCCGAGATAGAAAGGCGAAAAAAGAGTATTGATGAATGCCCTTTTATTGAGGCGGAATTTGGGGCATCAATAAAAAGAGACGTGGAAATAAAAACACTCAACGAACTTATTTCCATCATCACCTCTCTCCAGCAGGAGCAGCCGGATGAGCAACCAGAATACGGTTATCTGTCCACTGAATATGTTCATGGGAGAAAGCCGAGGTGGAATGTCGGTGATGTTCTTGCACATTACATCTGTACTTCAAATGAAGAAGGAGAGTATCCTCTCGGTAAAATTGTAAACGTTGAGTTTGACGAAGAAGATGGATGGGTTTATACTTTCGAAGATGAAGGTACGTGGGATGAACAAAGTTTAGTTGAAGAAGAGGTTTATAAGAAGAATTAAAATGGAAAATAAATTAATGACTCTCGACGGGCTTATTGACAGGCTACAGGAAATTCGCACGGACATCGGTCACGACTGCGCAATAAATGTTCAAGTTGACAGGGGAAATATGTATTCCAACGGTACACTGTCTATGGTTGCATCGGATTATAGAAACGGCACGGATTCCGTTTTAATCCAAATTGATTATGAAACTTTGAAATGGTTCGAAAAATGAACAAATATATTGACTCAGAGAAACTGATTGGCAAAATAGAAAAGTTGAAAAATGAGCTTAAATCATTAATGATTAAACTTTTTTATGCGGCTAACTATAAAGAATGGGAAGCAGAATTAAATGGATACAATAAAATCCTTTCAATTGTCTCCTCTCTACAACAGGATCAGCCGGAGGTGGATCTGGATAAAGAATTAAAAAACAAGAAGGCCACATTATTAGATGATGCGTTTGGTCCAATGAATGGAGAGCAAAGTCTTGCTATTAGGAATTTTGCTCGCTACTTTTACGAACTTGGCAAAACCGCAAGAAAGGAGGAATAAATTATGACACAAGAAGATATTGACCCAAAGGACATTACTGCAAGGGTAGTAGAAAATTATAACGGGTGGTATAAGATTGAAATCTACTATAAGGATAAATTGATTAAAACCGTAATGCAATGATACCAGATAAGATTTATATAGCTGATAATGTATTTCCAACTCATATTGATTGGGATGGTTCTCCTATAAACACAAAACGAATTGAATCCAGTGACATTGAATACGTCCGCAAGGATACTCTGCTTGAGTGGCTTAAAATGGCGGTAGAATGTTACTCACACCCTGACACAGTTATTGTGGTTGATACGATAAGATGTGAAGGAAAGAAATGGGCTTTTCAAGATGTAATTAACAAAATTGAATCACTATGACACCGGAAGAAAAAAAGAGAAAATATTATATCTACGGCTTTTGGCATATCCATGAGGGTAAACCTTATGTAATGAAAAACGGTTCCGCTGAGGTATATGAGTTCGATGAAATCGATGACGCTTTGAAAAAACTCAAAGAACTGTCATTGTCAAATGTTAACATAACATGGTGCTTAACATGGGACAAGGAGGTGGGACAAGGAAGATGGTTTACTTAATTTTACCTTATAGAACCATATAATGTATGAGTGAGTATTCTGATAAAAGGTCAGCACAAATAAGAGAAAATACAGAGGAAAGATGCTTTGAGGCAAGAAGGGAAGCGGATTTTTGGGCGGCTAATTGCAAAGAAATAAAAACTGAACAAGAAATCATAGAAGAGGCAAACAAAAGATACAGTTCTTTCTTTGAAAAAGATCACTTCATAAAAGAAGCGGAAGAAGTGTTTATGTTGATAAAATATAGGAAATTAACACAAAAATAGTATGGCACAGGAAAGAAAACAATTTCAACGCACAGAAGACGGACATCTGATTCTTATGTCTAATGAGGAGCGAAATTTGTTGATAACCGATTTAACAGCAAGACTAAAATATGGGGTTATCTGTTTAGTAGAACGAGTTGATGATTTCGGACCAATTCATAGGGATGAAAAACTAACAGGTTTCAGTTTTGACGATAGAGGCGATTTTTGTTTTGAAGTTGGTGGAGGTCTTGTTATTAGTTTTGCTGAGAAAATCATGCCTTATCTCCGTCCAATGTCCTCTATGACTGAGGAAGAGAAAAAAACACTTAACAGCATTCTTGAGTATCAATACTGTAGTGATGACAGTTGCATGTGTGAAGCGAGCGATTGGCTCAACGAAAACCACTTCGACTATCGCGGCTTAATCCCCATGGGGCTTGCTCTTGAAGCAAAAGAAGGAATGTACAAAACTGAATAGAGTATGAAATTTTTGAGAAAATAAAAGGAGAAAAACATGTTAATATTTGCTAAATCTGCATATATGCCAAATACTGTTGCTGAAGGTAGAAATAATAAAGCTTTTGGTTTTAATGCACACGCTGAAGGTATGAATGGTGCTTTTATTGTCGTTACAGGTATAAAAACTACTATAAATGATAAAACATTTGTTCTTGAACTAAAAGAAGGAATGTATAAATAAAACATTTGGAAATTCAAAATATATTCATTATCTTTGCGACAGATATGAAACATGAAATAAAAATAATAGGCGAAAACTACCCTAATGTGGGTGATGTCATATACTGGAAAGACGAGGATGGCGATATGCATGATGATGTTGTGTTGCGAGTTGAAAAAATTCCGGGCGTAGAAACAGTGTATTTCATCAGCGTCACAAAGAACGGTGGAGGATCGTTCATCACTGAAAGTGACATAATAAATCCACTGTCTGCTGATATACAGATATACAAAAAGAAAAAACTTAAAGAGAAAATTGATAAGGTTTGGTCAGATAATGACTTCCGTGAAGAGATGTTCAATCGTCTTAAAAAGACATATGGAGAAGACCAAGCATACAAAATGATAGACATTTTGAGCGAAACTTAATGAGAACGTTATTCATACATCCAACAGATCCAACTACTGCATTTTGTTCTGCTGTATATCAGGACTACTTGCAGTGGGATAATGTTACTCTAATCACGGGAAATCACATTTCGAGCCGAATCGTAAGGGATGCCCTTCAGACACATGACAGGATTGTTTTCTTGGGGCACGGAAACGAACTCGGTCTTCTCGATATGAGATATGACTGGAGGTACATTATAACGTCCGCCGACTTGCAGTTTTTTAGAGACAAAGAAGTCGTGTGCTTCTGGTGTAACGCGAACATTTTTGCAGAGAAGTATGATTTGAACGCGTTTGCAACAGGAATGTTCGTATCTGAGTTGAGGGAGGCTAGAATGTATAGTCTTCCTGAGAACCAAAACCTTATAGACTGTTCAAATAATTTGATGTGCAGTATATTGAGTAGATGTATTTTTGATCCGGTAGACCAAATTAGAAGCGCCGTTTATCACGGATACGTATCATCCAACAACCCTATAATCTCTTTTAACAGAGAATGTATGGGATTTTAAGACAGTGTATACAAAAATGTTTTAATTATGTCACTTTATAGAGAACAGCTTGAGCCGTATATGTACTCCGAAAAACGGAGGAAGCGCAAATCATACAGGTGGGCGAAAAAACAGATGAATAAGTGGATTCGTCTCCAGAATAAGAGAATTGAAAATGAAGATGAACCAGCCGACAAGAACAGAAAAAGAAACTGGCTCGGCTGGGAATGGTAATACAGTTTAGATATGAGCGAATATAGCGAAAGAATAAAAGAATACATCGGTCCGCCAACCAACGGAAGGAAGGATTATTTTGACCTTTCACGAGAGGAATCAATCAAACTGATTAAAGAAGCGTTGAAAACAAACTTCGCTGTCAATCTGTGGACATTCGAAATGCCGAAAGAACAGATAGATTCGATACACGAAGAACTTGACGCTGAGAACATTGTACATTATTGGGATGCTACAATAAACAGCTTCATCTGTTTCAGGACAGTTGAAGACATGAAAGGGTTTTACGAAGGTCTTAAAAAGGAACTTAGTAATGAAAAACGTTAGTCTAACGCCAACGCAACTGTTTATATACATTGTCATCGTTATAGGCGCGATTGGGTTTGTTTGTGCTGTGATGGGAATGGCATCATCCACGATTTCCTTACTGAAGAATGAATTTTTCGTAGGCGTGTTGTGTGTTATTCTTGATTTGTCTCTGATTGTATTTTGCATCTGGGCTATAATAGAAGGAATAATTAAACCATTAAAAGAAATAGAACACAATGAAAAACATAACTAAACACGGAAATCAAAATCCAGATGAGATTCATGAAGCACGTTGTCTTAACTGTGGGTGTGAATTTACATTTCAGAGAGAGGACTGTTACTGGTACAGACCAATATGTGAGTATGTAACAACCTGTCCCGAATGTGGAAAGGATGTTTGGGTTGGAGATATATTCGAAAACTAAAATCAATAATATATTATGAGAACAGAAGCTAAATATCAGGTCGGTGACAGATTTACGAAACTGGGAACGCGGGATGCCGGTGTTTGGGAAATATCAGAAATAAATTGGAAACCCGGATCAGCCGTCGTGACATATGTTTTACGCAGAATTGCTTTCCTTAACGGAACGGTAACAGAAGAAGTTGGGGAAGGCACTCTCGATAAAATTTATATAAAAATTCAGTAAACTCTTGTTTTATTCGATTTTTTGTATTACATTTGCATCAGAATTTTAAACAACGATAAAAATGAAAACTCTAGAACAACTTGCAAAACTCGCAGAGGAGAAAAAGTTCGAGTCACAGTGCCTCGACGGTCGTGACTTCAGCAGGCTCTGTCAATTCATTCCGTTCAACCTTCTTGACAAGTTCGGTATCCAGCCGAATGAAGAGTATAACAGTGAAGAGAAGTGGAACGAAAACTTAATTCCATTCACGAGAGAAAATGTTCTCAAGCAGCTCGAACGTGATGTGGAATTCGGTTTCGAAAAGGCTCTCGACAAGCGCGGAATCAGCTCAAGCTTCATGTTTAACGTCGTCAAAATGTGGAACTGGATTCTTGAGGAAGGTCTCGAAGACTGGTCCAGCGACGATTACGCAATGTACGGACTTCCTCTGTTCAAGGCTACCGCCGTCAAGTATGGGTTCGATAACCCCATCGGTGACGATCGTGGTGATGAAGACGAGTATAGCGATTAGGAGGAGCGGATATGCCTTGGTGGTTAACTGTATGGAGCATTGTTACATGCCTCCTGATGATCGGATTTTTCGTCTACATTAACATCGCTTTACCAAAGAAGTTCAAAATCAAAAGTGATTCGGACGTGTTGAACGCGTTCGCTTCGCTTTTGTTGATTTCTCTTTGCTGGAACATAAATGCACTCAGCAAACAAAATATAAAGGATGCCGTCGCGCTAGAAAACGAAAGATTCGAAAACAGAACTTATTGCGCAACGGAATATGAACCGGTGTATGATACACTTACCGTTATTCACGAATCCGACACAACGAAAACAATAACCTTTACATTGAGACGTAAACATGAAAATCTGTAAAGAAGACATACTTGGAATCGTTGGGTTCATAATGGCTTTTGCCATAGTGTTCCTTTGTTGTAGGGAATGCTATAAAGACTATGTAAAGAGTTCGACATTCAAGTATGATGTTGACGTTACATATGTTTATGAAGGCGATGATGAGGAGCATCATGTTTATACGACCGAAATCGTAAACTTCAATAATACTGTTAAGGAGTGCTCTCCAGTTTTTACATCTGAGGTTTGTTACACAAACGCAATAAACCTTCGTTGTGATTTCTATGCAGACAATAGAGGGTATCCGTCGCACTCATACGTTAAATCAAAACTTGTCAATGTTCCTGACAGAAGAGTAAAGGTAACTGGCATATCTTGGACTTCGTATCCAAGAGTCGAACATCCGTATTGATATGAAAAAGATGACGTACAACGAAATCGTTAGATTTCACAACAGATTTCCAAACCTTGAAATAGAAGGTTATACTCTTAAAATTTGCGGTCCTAAAGTTGGAATCAACCACGAAAAATTCAAGAAAAGAGAGTTTCAGATTGAAACGGAGTGGGTGGAGTTTATGGATCACGTTACAGAGATGGAATATGATATCTGTGCGTATGCCGTTGAGGTTCCTGAATCTCTTGACAGAGAAATGGAGTTCGGTGAGGTTAAGCTGAAGACAACCGGCGTAATCAATAATATCAAGATGAAAACCGACTGTCCACCTGAGTTTGCAATAAACTACATTCATCACATATACGATAGAGAGCCAGTAAGAAAAATAGACTGTGCAAAAGATATGATTATCGATACGAAGAAATATGGTCTTCATCTTTATAATGCGATGATTGTGGATCTGAAGGAACTCGATGATTTTGGAAACTACGAAATCGGAATTATCATTGACTATTTTGAAATCAATCATTATTAAATATGACATCTGTAACATTCATTTGGAAGGACGCAAAAGATGCTCCTGATAACATATATGAACCTGTAATTTATATAACCTTAAACGGAAGGGTTGGAACATTCCGCGACACTGTAGGGTTTACAGCAGGAAACGAAAAGAACAAAGATAAGCACTATTCCAATTGGAATTGGCTCAGGGAGAAGTACAACGTCGAATTCTGGACATATCAAAAAGAGATAAAACCGAACAGAAATATTCGTATTCACGCTGAGTGGGATTAAAATGAATTCGCCTTGTGACATATGCTTGGAAGAAACATGCAACGGCTTGCACAATTGCAATTGTAAAGAGTGTAAGCTTGTTAACGAATGTTATCGGTTTCTTCATGCAACAGTTAGAATAACAAACAAGTGCACACAAAAGTGTTCACATTGCTGTTTTGAATCTTCTCCAGAAAGCAACATAATGATGAGTGTTGACATGGCTGAGAAGATTGCGGCGTTTGTGAAGAACAACGGAGTTAGGCACCTCAACCTTATGGGAGGAGAATTCTTCTGTAATAAGGACTGGTTTGAGATTTTTGACAAACTTATATCGTCAACAAAATTTGCCAGAATTGTTACAAATGGAGACTGGGTTAACAGCGAGCCAACAAAGGAGAAGTTGAAGAAACTTGTCGAGAAATACGGAAACAAGATTCATTTCTCAATATCAAAGGACAAGTGGCATACGAATAAAAACGTTGACGCAGCTGAATCATTTTTCAAATCAATTGGTGCAAAGTGCAACGTGGCGACGCCTGAAGAAACAAAGGAAGAATCCATTGTTCCTGTTGGAAGAAGTCAGTTTCATTGTGGACTGTATTCTATGTTCGGATGTTATTGTCATAAACCAACAGAGATGTATTCTTTTCTCATAGATGAGGAAGGTGACATCTACAAATGCGGAATGGGTGTTCTGCAATATGCAAACATAAATGACTATATTGATGGTGGATTTCGAAATCGTTTCAAGGAATTTAATAAAAAATTTTATAAAGTGTTCATATCAAACTGTCATAGGTGTTATGAATTCTGCGTAATGAATAATAATGTTGAACGTAAACTTTTAGTTAAGAAATGAAAATTTATATAGCAGGTCCTTTTTTCAACGAACAGGAGAGAACATCTTTGAAGGATATGATTGAAAAAGTAAGGTTCTCATTCAGTCATGGCGGAGCTTCAGCAGCATCGCTTCCCTGCGGTGTAAGGGGAGTTCCAGAACTGTTCATACCTATGGAACACGAAATTCCCGGTGGATATGATCTCCCGAATAACGTCTGGGCAAAGAAGGTTTTTGATATGGATGTTCAGGCAATCAAGGATGCTGATGTCGTTGTTGCTATGTATACAGGTCACTATAGCGACACGGGGACTGTGTGGGAGATGGGCTTCGCAAAGGCTCTCGGAAAACCAGTCATTGGATTTATTCCAAGCTGGGCGCAAACAAAAGATGTTTCACTTATGGTCATGAACGGGTTTGATGGTTATATGGATGTATCAGGAAGAATTACTACGTTCAGTGATGAAATAATGAACAGATATAACCAGAAATAGGTATGAGAAATGTTTACCAGAGGATTCAGGATCCAAAGAGGGGAGATTGCTTTAAATGCACAATATGTTCTATTTTGGGTTTGGAATATGATGATGTTCCTAATTTTATAGAACTTCCGGGAGAAGAGTGGTGGGAAGGAGCAAAAAAACTTTTTAAAGAACATGGATATGAGTTGGGCGGAGAATTTTTATTCAACCCGAACGTATTGTATATAGAAGATCCAACATATTGCTGTAGTAATAAAATCATCTATTCGGAAGACGCGAGGCAGATAAGCCAGCTCAAAGAGGACGATGGCATAGATGGAATTTTCATGGCATCTGTTTATTCTCCAAAATATACGAATGTACATGATAATCCTAGGGATCATCTTCATTCTGTGTTGTGCGATATAAACTTCAACATAGTGTTTGATCCGAATCCTGAATATAGTGATGTCATTGAATATCCGTATGCGCATTTGATTGGTTATAACGGAATACGAGGTATAGATACAATTAAAAGGATTGAGTAGTATGAATGCTCCGAAATGGAACACGATAGACAAACTGTTCGACAACATACGTGATTCCGGCATCAATGTCGTTCTTGCAGAATTCGGTGAGTATGGTATAGAGGTTATAGATTATTATGGATTTGCAAAGAAAATTCTTGACGGAAAGGCGATGCATATAGACTCTGTGTGTGAAAAACCAACACACTGGATGATGCTTCATAAATTAACTGCATATTTAGAAAAAAGAAACAATATTAAAAATGCCAAGGTATCAAGTAAAAGCAATAGTTGAGGCAGATAAAGCGATTGCAAATGGAAGAGTTTATACACGTGAAGTTCTCGAAAGCGCAGTAAACGATATGAAAGAAAGACTGAAGGATCACACGGTTGTTGGTCAACTCGGTAACCTCGAACGTATTACTCATGTCGATTTGAGAAACGCTTCACACGTATTAAAGGATGTCGCAATTAACGACAAAGGAGAGGTTTGGGCTGAGATAGAAACACTTCCGACAGAGAACGGAAAGATTGCTGACAAAATTATCGAGAGCAGCGCGGTTGCGTTGGATGGATACGGAGAAACTGGAGAAACTGGAGATGTGAAAAGTTTCAAAATAATAGCTGTAAACTTAATTCCAAAACAATAAGATGAAACCTGAAGATATTTTTATAACAGAAGAAGACATACAGGAAGCGAAGGACAAAGCGTTTCCTATACCAGCTGGCGGAAGATGTCTTGAGTGTGCGTGCGGAGCAGGTGGATTTGAGCGGGGAGCTAGATGGGCTATCTCGGAAATGAAGGGTAGAGTTTTGAATCCAAACCTTGAAAATAACAGCACGAAGGAATACAAGCACATAAGAATAAACTTGCCTTGGATAGAGGTAGAGGACAAGTATGAAGAGCCAACCGGAACCTATATCATAAACATAAATGACATTTCATCTGTTTATGATAGAGAGGGCACGGTGTACACAACGGGCGTAAGAACAAAGCACGGAGAGTGTATTACAAACATCAGCAAGGAATCTTTATCTGAGTTAAAAGACTTTCTTTTATCTAATAAAATTGATTCGGGCGAATCTTCCTTAGACTCTTTGTGCTTCGGTATGCTGGATAAATTTATTGATGATTTGTGTAATAATAATGGTTATGGACAAATCCCTGTTATGAATTATTTAACAGAAACGTTAAATTATACAAAAACAGAAGCCGACGATATCGTCAAGTTACTAAGAAAACATCTGAAAACAAAAGTTTAATTATGATTTGGAGAACGGATAAACCTACAGCAAAAAAGATTTTTGCGACGGTAGGAAGACATAAGACTCCCGAAATTCTTCATTATGTCAAATCCATAGATGGTTACAGGACTGAATATGGGTGGGACATAGAAACTTCTAAAATAAAGAAGTGGGTTTCTCTTGAAGAAGATGAATTTCCTAGAATGGAAACGGAAATCAGCTCTAGCGTATACTCAACCAACCAAGAGAAGCGGGACGCTTTCATAGCTGGGGCAAAATGGCTTTATAATAAATTTAACGGAAAAACTTCAATATCATGGAATTAGAAAACAGATACAAAAAGATTATAGAACGCCTTGGGAACGTCAAGGTCGGTGATCTTGTTTTTAATGACTGCGCTGAACTCTGCGTGGTTGGAGAAAACAATACACTTTACTCGTACGGAATAGAATGTGGTGCAAGTTCGGCAACAATTGTATATCCAGTTACGCTTGCATCGAATGAAATTGCCGAGAAGATTAGGGAATATAGAAAGAAGTTTAGCGAAAACAAAATAATGAATTCTTATTTCTCTGGTCTTTTGTCAGATTCTTTTTACAGATTGATGTGTATAGATGATGACCGTGACGGTGCTAACGCAGAGTATACAAAGGTGTACAAATACCTTGATGATTTGCTAGAAGAATGCATCGGTTATGCAAAGAAACTTCACATAATATAATGGGCACAATAGAGAATTGTAAATATAGAAACCTTCCGGCTGGTGTATCTTGCACCTGTCCGTATGTTATATTTTATGACAATTGCTGTAAACGTGAGTGCATAAAAGAACATATGGATTTGGATGCCGTTGCGTTTTCTTGTTACGGTTCTCAGGTGTATGGAACAATGACTGATAAATCTGATGAAGATAGGGTCGTCGTTGTCCCGGACAAATACTCAGATTACCTTGACAAACACACAAACGGGATTTTTGAATACCGTGATCCTGATTATCCAGTTTCTGACAGACAATATATGTCAGAGTCAACATTCATAAAGAGAATAAAGGATTATGACATAATGTCAATCGAGTGCTTGTTTTGTGAGCATTCGTATGGAATGGAGAAATTCTCAAAATACTTCATAAAGAACAACTGGAAGATTAGGGAATCCTTCTGCAAGGTTGCCAGCAACTCTTGGGTTAAGGCTCACAAGAAGATGACCGTAGAGAAAGACCTTGATGTGTATAAAGGTCAGAAATCTTTGTTTCATTGTCTCAGAATTCTTATGTTCGGCGCCCAGCTTTGTAAATACGGCAAAATCGTCGATTTTTCGCAGGCTAACGATTTCTGGAATGACATATACTATAATATGAAAGATGCGTCTTGGGAGGAATATAAAGCCAAATATAAGCCAATTTATAACAAACTTCACAGCGAATTGGTAAAATTGGCGCCAAAGCCTTTTTTATTTGAAGAATAATACGTATATTTGTAAAGAATAAAAGATAATAAAACATGAAAACAGGAATAGAACTTATACAGGAAGAGAGAAACAAACAGATCGCAAAGTACGGTTATACTCCCGGACACGATGCCGGTTATAAAAACAAAGAACTCCTTATGGGGGCGTTGTCATATTTGAAGAGGGCAATCGGAGATGAAAACTGTATGATTGCATCAACCTCCATAGAAGACTGGCCGTTTGATATTAAACATTTCAACGATGAAGGATACGTTGAAAATCTCAAGAAGGTCGGTGCTTTTGTCGCAGCTGAGCTGGACAGGTTGAATGTAAATTAAATCAGCGAAAATCTTTATAAAATAAAGACCGGGATTTCCCGGTCTTTATTTTTTATTGATGTATTCTTTATGAGCGTCCCATCCTTTTATAAAAGCTTTCCTGAGCTTTTCTATTTTTTTCTTTTCTTCATTAAGCCAATCTTCATCTCCGCCTTCACCTTCGTCCCACGGATACGCTTTTTCGGCTTCTTTAATTTCTGGTGGAATTGATCTGCACAAAACTTCTTGTTTATCGTAATTGTTTTCAACAAAGTTTGCACATTTCTCGCAGACGAGGCTTCCTACCATACATTTGATTCCGTTCGGGCATTTTGTTTTCAGTATGAACCCTTGTTCATATTTTATTGTATGCAATCTTTCAGTCATTTTCCATTTTGTTTATTATGTTCTTTACGTGATTCAGTGCCAGTCTTGCTATTCCTGATGCGATCCCATCTTTGTTTGTGGAAGCAATGACATCATCTATTCGACTTAGAAGTTCATCTTTGTTGATAAATTCTATGTCTGTTGGGTCTTCCTTCGTTTCCGAAAACGATACGTCTCTTCTGTGAATATAAATTTTATTCGGTCCCATAACTGTTTTAATTAAGAGATTCAAGCCTTTCTCCTCCCGTGAGTTCTTCACCGGACAGTATTTTCCTGACACACATCAGAGACTGCCTTACGTTTCTGTCTTGGCATGTCTCACCGGTCTTTTTTTCAGAATTTATGTTATTTTGTATCCTGAGGGTATTTTCGATGTCCTCTAAAACCCATTTCGGAACAGTGAATGTTTCTTCTTCTGTTTTCATTTTATATTCGTCTGCTAATTTTACACAGTATTCGTGCCTTTGTTTATACCAATCGTTAAGGTCTTCTATGATTTCTCCATAAGGATCCATATACGGAGGAAACAATAGAATTCCGAAAGGTAGGAATTCTATGGTCTCCAATGTCCTAGGTACATCTGGAGCCCATTTTTCTACGGATTCTTTAATATAGTCAAACTTATATTTTTTCATTGATGTTCAATAAATTAGTTTGATATTTTTTTCAAAACTTCCTGTAGGAAATCAGAAATATCTTCAAGTTCTTTGACGCCTTCAAGATTTGATTTGTTTCCGGTGCACAGAGACTGATGAATTCCGAAAACATTATATTTCCAATTATCTGGATTATCAAAGAACTTACACTTTTCAAGCAGTTCGTTCTTTATCTTTGTTTTTTCTTCTTCGGGGAGTTTTCTCCATTCCATCTCTCTGCGATCAATTTCTTTATCTGACGCTGAGTTTGAAATCAAAGTCCAGATCAAATGGTCTGCCGCTTTCACACTGACTTTGTCAATGCGTTTTGAGAGAAGTTCCTCATACTCTTCTTTGCTGATCCGAACCATTTTCTTATCTTTCTCCGTCATGTATATGCCGACATCAACCTTTTCTCCCTCTGGTGTAACGACATATAGAATTCCCGTTGTGTCAGAATCCCCATTGTTTTTGTCACAAAGAAACGTTTGGGCATAAATTGCATATTTTCCTTTCTTTGGTGTGTAAGGCATCGTAATCGGAAACATCTCATCGAGAAAACTTGAATTGCTTGAATATGTATAAGATGGGTGTTCGATGTCCACGAAATAATCTCTGTTGATGTCCTGATAAACTACTCTACCGTCAAGGTATTCCTTTCGGAAAAGACTTGGCATTCTAGGACACTGTATATCAGATTTTAATCCGCGTTCTTTAAGATATTCGCTATCATTCAATTTAGCTACCTCTTCCCCGTTTATGAAAAAGTCATCATCCGTTATCGGAGTAAGAGGCTTGTTGTCCATAAGTCTTTCGAGTATCCGTTTTGTGAAATTCCATGATGCCTCGCTGTAAAAATCTTCCATGAGAGATTTGTATGCTTTAAGCGCGGATTTGTAACAGCTGCAACCATAATCAAAGTCGTCGCTGTCAAAATTATAATCTGGATTTTCTCTTTTGCAGGCGATTCGGCATTCCTGCTCTGCCCATTGAACCATACTCATGATAATAATATTTTATAGTTTAATTTTATATACAACCTCCACAACATCCATAAGGTACATTCTCATTGAAGACCTCATCTATTTCGGGCGCCACATCCCAGAACTGTTCTGGGAGCTCATCTACATTGATCTCCCATTCACCAGTTCTCACATCCCAGTTCCAGTCCTCATCTGCTGATACAGAACCACCAGAAGTCCAGAAACTGTTGAAGTTTGGATGTTCGGGATCCTCATCAGTATGTCTCCACTCCTTTGTTTTCTCATCATAATGATAATGTTGATAGTGATGACCAAACTTATACTGGACACCATCAATTTCCAGGATAAGAACCCCAGAACAAAGATTAGGATATTCACCGTCATAAGAGATGAACTTTACTCTTGATGTGCTTGACGATTTTTTGTTGACTAACATATCTTATTGATTAAATCTATTCAATTCGTTTTCCTACTACTTTCATATGAAGCGTACTGAAGTCACCGTCCATTACAAGAGAACCCCATTTGAATTTGTCCGTTAGGTCTTGACCGATGGAAAGTTTATTGTAATATTCTTTACATACAGGAACTTCAATCTCGATTGAATTCATTTCATTCTTGACGTGTTCAAAGATATCTATGGTGAACGTTCCCTGCTTGATTTTGAATTTCACGATATACCTCGGTTCTCTTCCATTCGTTAAAGCCCGTTTCTCGGCATTTAAATTTCTTATATCTTCCTGTAATTCTGAGATTGATTTGTTAAGAGCACTCTTTTCGCTAACAAGCGTATCACACTCAGACTGTAACCTAGCCTTGTCCTGAATATCGTAACAGGACGTAAACAAACAGATAAACAGCGCAATAATAAAATATTTCTTCATAACTATTTTTTAATTTGTTAGTTCATATTTCATTTCCCTCATAGGCGGTCTTCCTATAATTGCAAAATTTGATAATCTCATAACGGCGTTTCCGCCATTCTGTACACAGACGGGAGACCATTCCTCATATACGTACATATTATCGTACGAAGGATCGAGATTGAGGATATTTTCAATCCAAGCTTCACCCTTGTATATCCAAGGGTATTTTTCAACCTCTTTTGATAATTTTTTCTTAAACTCTTTTAGTTTCATCTTTCTCTCTTATAGTTTTAAGAACACTGTCCAAATCCACAATGAGTCTGAGAACAGCGCCAAAAATCATAACGAGTAGTCCGATAATGACAGATAAGCAAATGATTAAAGTTTTCATATCATCCTTCTATTTTAAATGTACCCTTTCCGTCGCGTATGGCATCTATGATGTCCATCGTAACCATTTCACGAAGAATGTTTTGTATACTGTCTTTTTCCTCGTGTGTGAATTGACTGAGTTCGACGAAGCTTTCGATGTCTTCAATCGTGTAGATTTTCGTCAGCTTTATGCTGAAGCTAACTTTTATTTTGTCTTCCTTTTCTATCATAACTTGTTGTCGAGCAGTCGATCTCTCTCGTCCTGCTTGTTCCTGATTGCGTTTCCGATGAAGAAATTCATCACGACGGCAACGATTAAAACTATAACCACGATAACTGCTTCTTTCATTTTACCATTCTCCTTTTATATGTTTTGACAGCATCGGGAACCAGCCCAATGCCCAATCCGGACTTCCGAATATTGTAGAGATAACTCTCAGCGGATTCCAGTAGAAGACGTACAAATCTCCGCTTCCGTCAGTCGGCTCGAAATAAATTCCTCTTTTATCGACGTGGTGGATGACCATCCACTTAAATTTTGGCTTTGTCATATTTTAAAGAGATTTGTATGATTTATAACCGTTTGTTTTGTTTGTCATTCTGTCGTATTGTTCCTCCGTCCACATTTTTAAGTCTTCCGGCCACTCTTCGTCCAGAATTCTTTTGAACAGTGGTATATACTTAAGCTTTGCCCCGTCAAGGAACCTTTCCTTGCCTGTAGCGACTTCCGCCGCGACTCTTGGGAATGTTCTGTAAAAGTTTTCCCATTCCTTGTTTGTCCTTTTCATAGATGGTACCCTGATGCGCTGATATCTTCTTGCCATCCATGTGCTTCTATATTTCGAATCGTCTTCGGACAGGGCTTCCCTGATTGTACAACAATCGTCCGGTTCGAAATACTCGCGGACGTATTTCTTTTTCTCTTCCGGATAATCCCATGGATATTCTTCCGCTTCGACGTCCCGATACGGAATCATCCAATAGTCCCTTTCTTCCCGAATCGCTTTTCTTATAACATCTTCTAAAGTTTTACCGTCATACTCGGCGTCACAGTATTTCTTGACATCATTGTCTCCGAAATGCTGTTTATTCATCTTGTTGTATTTGATCCACATACTACGATGCTTCGGATCGTGATTTGGATTGGTTCTTTTCATATCGACTTAAAAATATCACGATGCAAATGTAAGGATAATTTTTTTAATATGCAAATAATTTCGGAAATATTTTAACATCGGCGTTGGTTCGTTTTTTAAGGATTACCGGCGAATAAATATAAAAACGTAAAAACCAATGATAAAAGATATATGGCAAACGATATCTTGAAATTTAAAAAGAAAGACAAATCCCCACTATATCCGTTTACTAACTTCAAGGCTGTTGTTGATGAAAACGGGAGGGATCTCGATTCTACAATACAGGTAATTAAGGAAGACGTCCAGTGTGTCAAGGTAAAGAATTATTTCGACGCACAGTTAGACTCTTCTTCTGGTTTGTATAAGGTCATTATAAACGGTCCAGAAGAAAACGATAAGGATACACGATATGAAATACTTTCAGTGAGTGCAAAAAATCTTAACGCGGATGACGACTATATAGTGATAGACTCAAACGGCGTAAAAGGATCGTTCGGAGACGTGCTTTCTCTTGTTGATGGCGCGGATGACGTTATACTTTATCAGACTGGAGGTGACAAGACAAAAAGCGCAGCTCTTTACTACGGATACGACAGAGTGGATTTCATTCATAGTAAATTCGAGCGTCACTGCAAGGTTCTTCAGATTTCTGATTTTATCTCTTCACTTCCTGCAAAGGATGCTTCCGGCAACACCACGTTCTCTTGGAGTGGTTCATCCGGAAACGGCAGATTGCAAATAAGGATATCTTCGATAATGGGAGTATATCCTGATCTGTATATGACATTGAACAACGTGCAGTGGGATAACAAGCTTTGTGAAGTTTCACAAAAGAACAGCGTACTTTCGTCAAAGAAAGGTTCATCAGTCAATGTGTTCATAGATGGATTCAAGAACATAGAAGGAGAGACGTTCGCAAATTATTCACAGTGCGTGAATTATCTCAAGCAGCAAAGTTTCAAGATTGTGTTGAAACTCGCGGAGCCTGTTATAACTTCAATAGAAGACTTGGGAATCGAGCTCAAGTCGTTTGAGTTTGAAAGAAAGAAAGGAGAATCGGCTTGGGTTGAATTTTCGGATCCGCAGGGAAATACAAGCGGCTGTATAGAGCTCGCATATCTATCATCGAATGATTATCTCTACACGAAAGACCAGATTGACGAGAAGTTCTACAACAAGAGCCAGATAGATGCTTCATTGGCTGAACTTGCTGAAAAGCATGACGTGTTTATTGCCCGATACGGACAGACTACATACGACGATATTAACGAAGCTCTCGGCGAAGGCAAAACGGTGGTCGTTAAGGCTGATTGGGCGTCCGGTTATGTTTATTTTTATGTGTCTGATTTGAATTGGGATGCTGGATATATTCATTTCTCAGCCGTTATGTCAGAACAATTTGGAGATAATCTTCCAGGAACATATTATTGCTGGGTAAACGATAACGATGAGTGGGGTGAAATAACTCATAATATTAGTTGTCTAACTGAAATCACATGGTCAGTCCTTAAATATCTTCGTGACAATGCGGGTTTAACTCCTGGTATGCAATATAGAATCACTGACTACAATACAACTACCGTTCAGGCTAATACTCAAGCAGCAGGGCATCAATTTGACATTATCGTAGTTGCTGATGATGACCACACTCTTAATGAAAATGCAAGAGCTGCAAGGCACGCAGGTGATACTTATTTCTCAGGCTCTACTTTAGAGGCTTGGGAGCTTAAGTACGATTTGGACAATGATACCGCAAAATATGCTTGGGCGGATGCAACCAACGGCAAGGGTGTTATCTATTGGATGAAGGACGAATGGAATAATGAGTGTCCTTATGACTTTAAGAATATACAGTTCAAGAGATATAAAATTACTGCTTGTATAAATTCTCCTGATTTGGTTGGACTTTATGGTATAACTGATAATGGTGGTAAATATACTGTTGATAGTAGTAATCCTTATTGGACATATACATTCTGTATGATTGATACAAATGATGATACACCACATGATGTAACAGTAGAACAAGATGCATATTTTAGTGATGAAGGATATTGTTATAAAAATCATGACAATGTATTTAAACCATATTACTATGATGATTACGACAGAGAACCTATTTTAGAACTTATGTCATTACCAAACAATTGTATGGTTACAGATACAGACATTTGTTGCATTGAAGATGAATATGGTGAATTCTATGGATTCTACAAAAATAAGTTTGAAGGAGGATGCCATAATAACACCTTTGGAAACACATTTCAATCAAACACCTTTGGAAACGATTGCGGGAATAATACCTTTGGAAACAACTGTGGAAGCAACACCTTTGGAAACGATTGTTATCGGAACACCTTTGGAAACGATTGTTACTCCAATACCTTTGGAAACAATTGCTGGAATAACACCTTTGGAAACGGAGTATATAATAACACCTTTGGAAACACATTTCAATCAAACACCTTTGGAAACAACTGTTACTCCAACACCTTTGGAAACGATTGTTACTCCAATACCTTTGGAAACAATTGTAATTATAACCAGTTTGGAAACGATTGCTGGAATAACACCTTTGGAAACAACTGTGGAAGCAACACCTTTGGAAACGATTGCTGGAATAACACCTTTGGAAACAATTGTAATTATAACCAGTTTGGAAACAACTGTAATAACATAATAATCAATAAAGATTATATATATTATATCATTGTAGAAAATGGTAATCAATATATTACTATAACTTCCACACAGACAACAAGTTCAGCAAACATGTTAAGGAATTTTACTATTGCACAAGGTGTTAATAACACAAGTACAAGAAAGACTATTTCACACAACACTGTGGCAGATACATTCAAGACAACATATCAAAACGCTAACTCAACAACAGTTGATGTTTAATAATAAAATAAGTCATTGATTATGAAACAGATAAATGAAACTTTATACCATGCAAATGATGGTTGCTTTATAGTAAGAAAGTCTGATGATTTCATTATGGGTGAGTCTATTGATTTGGGTTCTGCTGACTCTATAGATAACTATGAAGACAGACCTTTTACTGAAGAATCTTATAAGAATTTTTATGATTCAATTGGTGTTCAAATATACAAAGAAGAACACAAAAAACATCATAAAAGAAAGTAAAAATTTCACCTCAAAATTCGATGATTTTGAGGTGAAATTTTTTGAATTATTTCCCAAACAATATGCATATATGGCAATAATCTACAAATCTTTGTCATTTAATTTTTAATCATAATCCATATAACTTATTGAATTTCATTTTCTAATTCATTTTCTTTCAATAAGTTGTTTCCAAACTTTTTCTATTTTTTCTTCTTTAATGCCTTCTTGATGTCATTTTGGATTGTCTTTTCGTTAATCTCACTATATATCATTGTTGTTGATATCTTTGTATGACCAAGTAATTTCTGAACTGTTGTAATAGGAATACCATCCTCCAATAATATGGTTGCAAATGTATGTCTTGACATATGGAATGTTGGTATTCTACTTAACTTTGCTTTCTGGGCTACCACTTTCAATATCTGATTGGTTGCACCATTTTCACCAATTGATTTTGAGAATCCTTCTACTGATTTATATTTGCTCAAAATCCCCAATGCCTTTCCTTCAAATAGATCCTCCAATGGAATTTCAAGATTGATTTCTGTCTTTATCATTTTCTTCCTCAACCAACCATTTACAATGTGTTCATTTTTCAATGTTGTTACATCACTAAATCTTAATCCTGTATATACTGCAAATAAGAATGCATCCCTAACTTTACTTTCCTTACAATCCAATTTAATATCTTCCAGTTTCTTTATATCATTTCTTGTCAGATATCCTTTCTTGTTTGTCATTGCCGGAATCTTAAAGTTATCAAAAGGATTTTCTTGTATCAATTTTCTTCTCCTTGCTTCATTCATCAATGCCTTGAAATTTCTTAACCTGCCAATCACAGTGTTTGGCATAATTCCTTGATTTTTCAACCAGTTATTGTATTTGACAATGAAATTATAATCTATCTCTGATAACAATACATCTTTCTTGAACATCTGTATATTATTGAAAAATGTTTTATATGAGTCTTTTGTATGTTCTTTCCTTGAAGACGAATTGACGACTTCCCATCCAAATTCTACAAATTTAGCAGACGGCGCGGAGTGTTCTTTCACAGCATTTTTCAACATATCAAGATTGATATATACTCCTTGTTTGAGATAATCCAGTTCTATCTTTTCATAATCCATTCTCATATTATATAAATAGTAGTTATAATCATCAGACAATGGATGATTCACAACTAATCCATTGTTAAATTGACCTTTTTCAACATATATCTTTGTTGAGAAATATTTTCTTTTTAATCCTTGTCTTGCTTCAAGTTCAATTAGTCCAAGGTTCTGTTTGTTGAGTTTTCCGCTCCTGTTGAAAACAATTTTGTAAGTAATCTTTATTAAATGCATGGTCTATAAATTTGTTTTTAATAAAAATAAAATAACTATAAAAAATATAAATTTAATTAAAATGTATGAGATGTTTGAAAATTACACAAGCGCCAGAGACAAATACGGAAAAGAGTTGGTGGATAGGATGAAAAAGAAAGGTATACCTGACAAATATCTTCTTTGTGCTTGTCGTTTTTATAAGGAACAGAACATACAAGACGATAATAAAATCTATGGGTTGTTCAGGAAGTGGATGACTTATGTTGTCCCCTTTGATAAGAATGTGGATGTAAACATGTTGAGTTATCGACAATTTCTTGATAAAATCAAACTGGCCGTTTCATATTACACGACACCGAACAAGTTATATGAAGACGGGCGGTATCTATTGGGGAGATGGAAATCTTTCGAAGAGGCAAAAAGATATCCTTTCAAGACCAAATGGTGCATTTGTCATAACCGATCAGACTGGGAAAAGTATACTGAAATAAAGGGAAGCGAATTTTACATATTGAATAAAGTTTGTTTAACGAAGAATGACAGTCGTTCTCACACGTGCATAGAGATTGAGAAAAACGGAGAAGTTTATCTATGGAACGATGAAGACGAATCGACGCACAGCGATTTTGACCAAGATTTCATTAAGGATCTTCCGCAGGGGTTAAAGGATATTATCTTTAAACGTTCTAATGAAAGAGGAAACGAATATCATAACGTTGCATCCGAATCAGCTCTCAATAATATGATAAAAGAGGAAATAGAACAGATGTGTTCGAAAAAAAATGCTTACCGAGTCATATGTTGACGGCGAGTATATTACGATAGACGAAGATGATATAATAAATTTAGTTCGTTCTGTTACAAAAAGATATTGCGCGACATCCCGGATCTGTGCCGGTCGAACCCAATAAGAAATTATTCTTGACAATCGGAACGATGACATCCCTTCGTTCCAAACCTCATTGAAAACCAAACGATGAACAAATATCTGCGGCAATGACTTTCTTCATGCAGAAGAACCAAGAGAATAACTTTCGTCGTTATTAGACACGGCTTTAAAAAGAAATAAGTGATGCCGGACTTCAAACAAAGAATCTTCTTACCGGGGATTCTTTTTCATTTTAAGCCGTTTTAAGACACTTTAATCTGAAAGACACAAGATTCTACGTAAAATCGTTAAGGATTCAATACAGAGGGAAACAGGGGGCAAAAATGACAAAATACGGGAGTTTCTGAAATCAGAATTGATGAAAATATGAGGAAAATACGATGAAAATCGACAAAAAAGTGGTAAAATGTGGAAGAAAATGGAAGAAAATGTAAAGGGTGTCAGAAAAAAGGAAATGTTGGGTAAGGAAAACGGATCCGAAAAAGGAAAGAACTGCCACAAAAATATGACATGTTTGTGGCGCAGGAGTGGTTTGAAGCAGGATTCGTGAAAATGGATACGTAATAGGAACGCAGATGCGATATGAAGGATGATGGGGCGGGTGAAATGAAGGGTTGATTCCGTGAATTTTTGGGGTGGTTATTATACGAAGTATAATAAAAAGCGAAGAAAAGCGAGTGAATCGTGCTCTGAGTACCCTGTAGTGCATATTTTGATTATTTTTCTACACAAATACTCGTATTATTAAGATTTTTTAAAATGAAATGTATTAAACCCCCCTCTCCCGACACCCCCTCCCAGACCCCTCCAGGAACCCCATTTCCGACCACCTTAAAAAACGCCATTTCACACCTCCGCTGCAAAACGGCGATGCGAACTGTGATGCCATTAGAATAATTGCTCGGCAATTATTTTGCATGTCCGGATCCGAATGACGACTTCCCTGCCGTTTCTTCTACCGACTCTCTTTCAGCAGCAACTCGTGTAGCAAACTGTGCAGCAACTTCAGCAGCGTACTCGGCAGTAAAATAATTGCTCGGCAATTATCAACTCGTGCAGCGTCGAGGATTTCGTCCGAAGATTCTCAAGATTCTCGTGGGATTTACCTCGCTTTCCCGACAGCATACTGCTCATACACCCCCGTACCAACACCTGTCCCCAGGGGCACCCCACAGCCCATAATTGCTTGGCAATTATCACCCTGTATGCGATCCGAGGACCCAGTGGACATCTGTCCGAGTACCACACTCGTTCTGAAGACCAATCATCGTCGTCCTGAGCCCATGCCTTCGCTCTGATGGTATAATTGCTTGGCAATTATCCAGCTGCGGTCCCGCGTCGCTGCTTCCCGAAGGCATTCATCAACAATTTCATCCGAACTCTTGCTTTTTCCGTTTATTATTACTATATTTGTATTAAGAAAGAAAGGCAATGTGTCAAATTAATAGAAATACATTCAAGGTTTAGTTAGTGTATCCATAATCTTTGTGTCCGTTCCCTATGACCGCAGTGGTTGTAGGGAACTTTCTTTATGGTACTCCATCCACTGGGTGGTACAGAGAGGTCCCCTTCCTTGGTCATCCATAATTGCTTGGCAATTATTTTTCACCCATGCTCAGAATCGGGCTTCATCATCGCGTTGCCATAATTTATAGTATGAAAACTTACGGATTGTAAGTGAAATCGGCATTTTTGATTACAAATTGTAAATCGCAGGCTTAACGGGACGGGTGGAATACCAATCCTGCATAGACTGCGTTGTAATGGCGATTCGTATTTTTTATCCCTTATAGCGGAAATCGAAGTTTTGTACTGATTTTGGAACTTACGATTTATAACCTGAAACGTTATTGTTGGTACCAAACTGTAAGTTGGGTGGGAAGAACCTCCTTGAGATGAGTCGCACTGTTCCGGATGTAGATAATTGCTTGGCAATTATTCCCTGTCCTCCAGAGATGCGAGCGTCTGGCAACGGGGGTGGAAAAATAATTCGGAGATTGTTTGGAAATATGAAAAATTATGTGTACCTTTACATCGTAAAAGGATAGGATATGAATAACGTACCTTACAGAATTGCGGTGAGTGTCGAACTTGACGGAACCGAACAGAAAGTTATACTGAAAAGACTTAATGACGGAAAGAAAATAAAGATTCCGTATGACTACAAGTATAACAATGCGGCTGAAATTGCGGTTGCGCATCTTACGAGCATCGGAGTTTCGGTTGAAAGTTATGCGAGCGCAGGAAACGGAAAGGGATATGTCCTTATGACAACTTGGTTTAATTAGTTAGTAGTTATCAATATCGTGCTTCTTGGTGCCGTGGTGTCGTGATGATACCACGGCACTGCTTTTTGTGTCGGTGGAAGATGAGGTGGGTGGCGATGACCAAGGCTGCATGGCGCGGCGGATAATTGCTTGGCAATTATGACCAGAAAAGCGATCCAAAAAATTTGGAAACTTCAGATTTCTTTAGTATCCTTGTAATGAGAAGAAATACCATACGGGTGGTAGCAGGCGTCGTACTTCCGGATACAGGTCATAACTGCTTGGCAATTATTTTTCGGCCATGCTCGAACCACGACTCGTGGTCAGGAGAATCATCATCTGCCTCTACACGAGATGCTCCTGCTTCCCGGCGTGCCATAATTGCCAGGCAATTATTTTTCAGCCATGCTCAGGACCAAGATGAGTGGTCAGGATTCATCTGACTGATGAGAGCAGTATGCTGTCAACTTGAGCCAGAATCTGGCAGACGTCCACGGTCCCGACAGCACATAATTGCCCAGCAATTATCACCCTGAAAGCGATCCGAAAAATTTGGAAACTTCAGATTTCTTTAGTATCCTTGTAATGAGAAAACGTTGAGGATGTCAACCTCGGTAAAGGCGTCTGTCCACCGGGCTTCGTCGACATCCAATAATTGCTCGGCGATTATGCGAATCGAGCCATGTCGACTTTTTCGAGGTTGGCAGTATTCTTCCTTGTTAAGTCTGCGTTAGGAAAACGACGACATAGCGGAGATAAGTATCCCGTCTACCAGGAGCCCGACGTCACCAATAATTGCTCGGCAATTATCCTACTTCCGGGACGCCGGTCGGTCGTCAGATGGACATCATCTTCTTTATCGGAAGACCGGTCAAGAGCAGTATCACCACACCGAGTGGTACTGTATCCGCCTGCGGGCGCCCGTTAAATAATTGCTTGGCAATTATCTACATCGGAAGATGCCCAGGCGCTGGTTGAGGAAGTTCATCTTCATCGATGAAAAATATTGCTATAGGCTATTGCAAATTCAAAATATTATTCGTATCTTTGTATTGCAATAAGAAAAGAACATTTGTTTTCAGTTCGTTGCTGGTTTGGTTTCTGCTCCCTGCGGTTTTCGTGGGGAGCTTTTTTATGCATAGGCTAGCTAGAGATTGGTCTGTAGTAGCTGTCGTCATACTGTTGAGGAGCGTGGCGCTACAGCTCATAATTGCTTGGCAATTATGTATCGACCATGCTCAGAACCGTGATGTTGGTCATACGCCTCAGCCGGTTCGTCGCGCCTTCACCGAACCGTCATAATTGCTTGGCAATTATCCGAGGCATGGGCTCACCGGACGAGATGGCTGACCAGCGGTGGGTTGGGTATGAAAAAAGTCCCCGCCTTTCGGCAAGGGACTTTGACAGGAGCGAGTTGTGGGAATTAGAAGTCGGTGTCAACGGAGAACTGCATTGCGGCAAGTTTCGCTATGCTCTTGATTTCGTAATCTTCGGGCGGGTTGGCGACAATCATTTCGGAGAGTTTCTCGTTCTGCTCTGCGGTGAGGGTTTTGCTCTTGAACTGCATAAATGCCGCGAAAGCAACGGTGTCGAGGGGAGAGCGCAAAACGATGGTGTGCATCTCGTTGTGGTCTTTGTTGTTTTTCACGCAAACGATTGCGGGAACATTGCTGCCGGTGTAGGGCGCATAGATGATTACGGTAGTTGTGTTTTTCATAATGATAAATGTTTTATCCTTAACTCTATGACAAAGGTAGTGATAATATATGAGAAAAGCAAATGTTTCGTGCATTATTTTCAAAAAAGTTTCATAGACGGCAAGGAGGAACTCCGCCAGGTCACGGCGTGCAATAATTGCTTGGCAATTATAACTGGATGGCGGACGTCAGTCGGGTTGGGCGACATCGCTTGGTGTGAAGACAAACTTGAGCCAAAAATTAGCCCAAGTCGACATGGCCCTAAAAAAATAATTGCTGAGCAATTATTTACTGGCGGCCGCCGTCCGCTGCTGGTTGGGCAGAAAAATTTGGAATTGTCATTTATTTTTTGTAATTTTGTAGTAAGCAAATGAGATAAGACTATGATTAAGGCAGAGTGCATATCAAAGGGGTGTCCCTTCTACAAGCCAGCACATTGGGGATTTTACCACGGACAGCCGAAGTACATTGATGCGTGCTGCCGCCAACTTGACATATTCATAAAGAACTTGTCAAAGTGTCCGATAGACCAAACCAAACAAAAACGATAAAATTATGGAAACAAAAATTCTCGGCTACAATGAAGAAAACCAGCAGACCATTGAAATCCGAATTACGAAAAGCAAGTACCCTTTGATTTGGGAACGCAAAGTAAAGGAACTCACCCAGCAGGGGTTGAGTGAAAGTGATGCCGAAAGGATACTCGGTGATTGGGTTGTAACGCTTGACCTCTATTATGAAATCGGTAGCGGATTGTTCGCAGTGGAAACCGATGCGGTGGAAAGCGGCTCTATCCACTCCCCGTACTCCGATTCGGACATAGTGCCAGCAGACCTGCAAGACCAAATTCCTTCCGATGCGGTAATCATATAAAATTCAGTAGTAGTGTTTGGAAAGTCCTCGCCTTATGGTGGGGACTTTCTTTTTGTTGAAAGAGATCCACGAAACCGCCATCGCGGCCCAGATCGCCATGGCTGAATAATTGCTTGGCAATTATGTCCTGAACGACGAAACGGGTGTTCTGTAAAAGTGCAGATCCATTATATTTTTGTTTTTATATTTTATATATAAAAAGTACGTAATACGGGACACTTGGAGAAAAGTGGATTCTACGTGCATAGAATAGGGATTTTTTCTGTCCCATATTACACGGGTAATTTTCCCAGAATTTTTTAAGTTTTTAAGCTCGTATTTTTTCAAGTTTTTATTCAGTTTTTTCTGTCAATTTTTATCACACGTTTTTACGGAATTTAGTTTTTCAATAAATATGCTATATTGTTGTAAATCTTTTTTATAAAGAAATAACAACTGTCCACTCCGAACCCGACGGTTCCTCGATTCCAATAATTGCCGGGCAATTATCCAACGACCCGCGATGGCACTCTCCTGCTTGGCACAGTCGCCTTAGGGCGGATATAAAATGTCCCCCACCTCTAAGAGAGGCAGGGGACGGGGCTGAGAAAAAACTACAACTAACCGAGTGTTGCTATTCTGCTAAGCGTTTTCCCACATAGTTGCTAAGTGAGAGAATTCCGCTTCGATTGCGTTGCAAAGTATGTCGAGCATATAATCCGACAAGTCCTCTATTGCGTACAAGAATTTGTGGGATTTGTATGCGTCTCCCCAGATTGAGGATTTGGGTGTAACCAAGACACGGCTTGCATCATCAAGGTCTATTGCGCAGATGTCAAGGTCTCCGTTGAGGTTTTCATCAATGTCGATGTCATAGGTTCCCGTAGCGAAATTGTTGAGGTTTCGAATTCCGTCCTCATATCGCTGGGTCAGTTCTTCGTGAAGTGTTTTCTTTTCCATAATCTTTGTTCCTTAACTCTATTGCAAAGGTAGTAATAATAAACGAGAATTCCAAATCTTTCGAAACATATTTTCTAAGAGATGACCCTAATAATGACCACGAGTCGTCCTTCGAGCATGGCACGCAAATAATTGCCAAGCAATTATCAACATCCCGGATACTGTTGGGTTCAGAGTGGACAATCTTCCACACCGCTTGGCAAGCAGGAAGAAATCCGAGGCCGGCTTCGTCCCCCAAAAATAATTGCTCGGCAATTATTCACTCGAAGGGTACCCTCCTCATCTCGTGTGAAGTTCGAGTTCTCATCTATTGTTTTTTCTTGGAACATTTCTCAAAAATTTTTTGATTTTTTGAAAGGTTTTTTATCACCGCCGGTATCTATATATGTAAGCAATAAAAAACTGATAAAAAAAGTTAAATTTTTTTGAAAGAAAATATGGTTAATCCCGTATATATAAATAGAGATTGCAATAGTGCAACTCATAACCCTAAAATCCAACGCTATATGAAAGCTTATTGGTGTCTGGTCAAAGTGACCGATTTGGCTCGCAGGAACGAGCTTGAACCCCTTGTCAACGACATAGACGAGGAACTTATGGACGCGGAAGACATTTTCGGAGACCTCCGTATGTCTGGCTTAATCCGCCTTATGGGAATCCAAAAGGTATTCCCTAACGCGAAGCTCTACACCTGCGGTAACGCGGTGGAAATCCGTGTGGAGGAATATGTGGTGTTCCGAAAGGAAATCATCGCGGTCGATACCACGAATCCTGTCGAGATAGACGAGACGGAAGACTAACGCGCTTGAAACGCGCAAACAAAAGCCGAGCTTCAAATTGGAGTTCGGCTTTTCGTGTTGAAGAACGACTGTGATGAATCTGGCAAGACCGGTACCCACAGCAGATAATTGCTCGGCAATTATTCAGGCATGGCGCCCGTGCTCTTCAGATCGATGTCCGTCGGCAAACACAAAAAATAAATGGCTCATATTTGAGCCATTTATCAAGAATTGTTCATATTTGAACAAATTGTGCGCTATCCGTCTATATCGACTACTTCGGGTTCTCCGTCGTCGTGCCACTCCACATTTCCTCCACGGACTTCCTTCAACGCTTTTTTCTCTGCGCTTTCCTCGTTCTGCGCTGAAACCTCAACCTCTGCGGTTACGGTTTTCGTGATTGTTACTAAAAAGGTTCTCATTTTTGTTCCTCGTTATCTTTGACATATTCATTGTAGCAGTCAAGCAGGAAACTGAACACATCGGCAGGATTGTCCCAGCCCCCGTCAACGACATCGCTGACACCCGTCCAAATCCATTTGGGTTCTCCTTTCTTGCTTTCCTTTCCCTTGTAGTTCGGGTTCTTTGTGTAAACGAAAACCTCGAACCAATTGTTATCGTCGATGTAAAGCCGTCCGCTTTCGAGAGCGTTCTGGTATTCATCACCGCCTTTGTGGAAAAGGTCAATGAGTTCATCTGGCATTTGGGACGAGCACTTGTAAACTTGGTCTTCAAACACCACGCGGACATCGCCCTCAACGCGCAGGTCTATAAGCACCTCATCTTTTACGTTGAGTTCGGCAACCGATTGCCCAGATTCAAGTTCCATAGAATCGTTAATACCTAAAAGGTAGTCGCAGACATTAAAATTGTAGTTCATAATCTTTGTGTTTTTGTTAATACAAATATAGCAATAAAATTTGGAATATCAAATAGTTTGAGAAAAATAATGAAGAAAGGTACGGCAGGAAATCTTGAGATGACCAGGGAGGTGACCAGGAAGAATAATTGCCCGGCAATTATCCGAATCGCATGCTGCCAGATTGACAGTATGTCTGGTCTTGACAAAAAGAAAAGGACTGACAATTTGTCAGTCCTCATACAAGGGAACACTTGATGCCCAAAGCGACCGATGTTCGCTACATAGGGGGGTTAGTTCTTTCCGCAAAGGAACTCCCTAACCTTATCGTATATTCCCTGCACTATTTCATCGCGGCAGTCGTCATACCACATTTCCGATTTGTTGCTATCAAGACCTGCCGGGTTTCCTTTCTCGTCCACTACTGCATATTCGTTCTCAACATCTACGACATATTTCATAAAGAGATTGTTGGCAAACTCATAGATGCGGTCTTCGATGTTTTCGTTATTGAAACGTTTACGCAGTTCGTCTTCTGCTCCCTGCTCGCTGATTTCGGTGGGGCACTCTGCGACATCTACATATCCGATTTCAAGAGTTACATTACCATAATAGATGTGTACCGTGGTTTCGCACCCCTCAAAGTCGAAGCAAGCGACCATTACATAGGTGTCTTCGGTTTCGTCATCGTCCACTCCGTCATCTATCTTGACATCGTAGCACCTTGCTTGTTTTCCGACAATGCGCGTAAGTATCCTTACCGCTTCGTCAATGTGGTTCATCTTTGAGCCGATGAACTCATTTTGGATTTGTTCTTCTTTTGTCATAGTTGTTATGTTTTTTCTTCATCACAAAGGTAGTAATAATATATGATAAAAGCAAGGATTTGCTAAAAACTTTTTGATTTTTTTGGCCACCCGGTTCCGGGCTGGGACGGCGGCGGATAATTGCCGAGCAATTATTTCCCGGCGGAACCGCGCATGCTTCTTCAGACGTCTGTTGGGCAACAAAAAGGCAGAGCCGTGTAAGCCCTGCTAATTTGTCAGTGTAGGTGTCAGACTTTATTCGTCCTTCTCCCAGTCGAGAACTTCAAATTCGCTGTTGTTCCAAAAAGCGTTGCCCTCGCAGTAGGCATCGTGCGCCTTCTCGTAAACCTCGTCTTCGGTGGCGTTGTCGGGAACATCGACAATCACTGCGCCCCAAGAGATTTCCTTTACCTGTACTCTTACTTTCATAGTTCTGAAATTGTGTCTTCGTTATCGTTCAACCACTCAAGGATACCCTCAATGATTTCTGCGGAAAGGTCGGACAGTTCAAAGGTGTCGTTTCCGTAACAGCCGCTTGCATCAATGTCGATTGTGCCGTATTCCCTATCGACTTTGATTCGGTCAAGGGTGTAACTGTCGTCCAATGTTGAATAGTCCTCGACCACTATCGGTGAATTACCTTCGTCAACATCAACCGCTTCAAGGTTGGTGATGTTGTGCTTGTCGAGAAAGTCCCAGACTTCTTTGACAAGACTTGCTTTAAGTTTTGATGTTCTGCTCATAGTATTGTTTTTATTCGTGGTGCTTGAAATAATCCCAGGGTCTTTCGTCCCTGTCGTCTTCGCTCTCGAAGGTGACAATCTCGCCCCCGTCTTCTCTCATATGTTCGAGCAGTGCCTTCAAATCAGCCGTTGACAACTCGTACATATCGTACCAATAGTCGTCAGTGTCGGGGGTATGCTCAAAGTGGTAGTACATTTTGCCGTCTCCCTCTATCTGATGAACTCTGTCGATTGCAAGTTTTTCGGATTCCGACAACCCCTGCGATTCTTTGTCAATAGACGGAAGGACATACGGGGTGTTCAGCACGAACTGGTCTTCAATGGAGGTTCCGTTCAAGAGACAGGAAATGTTTTCCCAGTACAACTGATGCTCTGCATCGTCAATACCGAACCAACTGTCGCACTCGTGGCAGTGCCACTCATTCGGTTCGTACTCGCTTCCCATAAATTCGATGTGTTCTGAACCACACCAGGGACATTTTTGAATTTCTGTTGCTTTCATTGTTTTTTGTTGTTTGGTTTCTGTATTGCAAAGGTACAAAAAGGTTTTGAATTATGCAAATATATTTGCATAAAAGTTGATTTTTTTTCGTTGAGGCATATGACCAAAGAGTCTGAAGTCGCCATGACCGGTCATGCCCTGAAATAATTGCTCGGCAATTATCGTCCTGTTGAGGAGGCGTCTGACGGGCTTGCGGCCCCTGTTCCGCCGTGAAATAATTGCCGAGCAATTATTCGAAGCATGGGTACCCCTCCTCATCTCTTGGGCAGTCCGCTGAACAAATTCGTATCAATTTCACATAGGCTATTGGAAATGTTAAAAACATTTTGTATCTTTGTATCATAGAGTTAAAGAAATCAATAAACACTTCATCGTTATGAACACTGAACTTATTTACAGAAGGACACTGAACTTCAAGAAAGCAGCTGACGAGCTTCGCGATTCTATCGTAAGCTCTCTTGAAAGTAACTGGACTGCTGGCTACCAGAATTTAAGCAGCGGAGACATCATCGCGTCGTGCCACGAAATGTATGGCGAGGGAAGCTACAAAGCCGTTATCAAAGCCGTGCGCGTTATGTGCGGCAAGCTCCAAGTGTTCCTGTGTCCCATAAGCCACATAGGTGTGGAGTTGAGCGACGAGCTTATCAATTCCGACGACTGCGCGAGCGACTGGGTTCCGCTGGAAGGCGACACTCCAATCGACTACTACGAAACATTGTATAATCTCGCGGTTGGGATTGATGAAATCAACACCGACATTATCAACGAGCAGTCATAACCAAAAATCCATAATTCCTATCTCTACCGTGAAAGGGGTGTGCATAACGCGCACCTCTTTCTTTTTGCCTAACCACGCTCGTGGGGAAGAAGCATGCACGGTTTGTCAGCGGCATAATTGCTTGGCAATTATTTTCGATCCATGCTCGAAGGACGACTCGTGGTCAGACTTCTTCCCATATATTTTTTCATATTCAACCCACAAAAATAATTTGTTTTATTCCCAGAAATTTACTATATTTGTATTAGAAAATAAAAGCAGAATTTATTCCAAAAACTTATTCAAAAACATTCTTGAAAATGGAACCGAAATTAAAAGAGTACGGCATTGAGTTCGAAAGGGACGGATATGGCTTCAAGTTTTTCTTCGATGCCGATGTGGATAAAATCCGCGACATCGAAGGCACCGATGTGTACGAGTTCGACCAGAACGGAGAACCCCACCTTATTGCTGAGGTTGAAGGTACACTTCCCGAAGAAATCAAGGATATGACGGACGATGAGTTCAATAATTTCCTTATCGAAAACGGAATTTAACAAAAAACACCAACCAATATGGAAAAAAAGACCTATTATGTAGTCGTTGGTTACTGCGGACACCTTCTCAGCACTCCCGGAAACAAGAAATACGGGTATGGCGACCGCGTTGTGCCGGTAAAATGCACCGAAGACGAACTTGAAACGGTAGCGACCGCTATCGGTAAGGGTTATCTCGCAGATTCCTGCGTGGTTTACGAGAACGAGGACTATTCTCGGTACCAAAAGCCTTACGCAGTGTTTTGGGATTGTATGTAAGTCCCAATTCCGACATCAACTCTCTAAATCTGGACAAGAATTTGGACATCTTGTCCAGATTTTTTTGTTTTCAAGGATCCATTGTCCACAGACGTGGCGATCCGACGGCGGCAAATAATTGCCGAGCAATTATTTTCGGACCATGCCGCGGCCGCACTCTTCAGAGTTCCTCTCGCAACTTTCTTTGAAAATAATGTGCTGATTATTTGGAAGTTATATATATTTTTTGTATCTTTGTATCAGTTAAGGAACAATAAAAACACTACTAAAATGAACGCAAGAGAATTAACAGAACTCAAAGACAAACACATCAAGGAAATCGTTGATGTTATCAAGTCCTACGCACCCTGTACCACCACAGCTACCTTTGAGTACGGTATGGGAGAAGACAAGGTTGGCTATTCTATCGAAGTCGATTCGGACGGACACCTCGAAATCACCGACATTGAAACCGATTACGTGTTCGATGAAACACTCGCTGGGTATGACACCCTTTATGCAATCGCGCAAGGTCTCGTGAACGGAGAATAACAATCTCCACACCTACCGCTCTAACCCCGACCAATATGGTTGGGGTTTTTGTTTGTCCAACAGAATGGCGATGTCATCGCCAGATGCCCGGCGGCAGATAATTGCTGAGCAATTATTCCCAGAAACTCGCCCCATGAGGGCGGGCATCTTCTGGGTGGTCATTGTGAAAAATTTTTGCCGAAATCCTTGCTTATATCAAAACTATTTCGTATCTTTGTACTAACAAGAAAACAAAAAACCGAATAGTTATGTCAAAGTTCAGAGCAACGGCTACCGCCACAATCCATGTCGGTCTCCACAAGACCGTACGAGTTCCCTTTCAGTTCATCTTCGATTCCGAGGACGAAAGGACTGCACCCTTCACCGCAAACAATCTGGTGAAAAATACCAAACTAACAATCAAGGTCGATAAGGTTGAGGAAGGTGCGCCCTTCGAGGCTGACTTCTTCTCTATCTACGAGGACGGCAACGAAAAGTTTATCCACCTTCACGGCTACACCTACAAGTGCGAGGACAACGACTGGCGTGGTATCGAATGTACTTGGCTTATCCTTCCGCTTGCCGAGTTCGTGAACGGCTTTGCCGAAAGGAATGTCGAATATGTGGACGACCTGTACGAAGCCACGAAGCAGTACGAGGGTAATCTCACCAACGAGGAAGCCCTTAACTATATCAAGGGTTACTACGAGGGAGAGGGTGGACTTCGCCTTGACTTCAAAGATGTCTCGGTAGATACTCCCTGCGGTCATTACTATCACAACTCCGATGCCCCAAAGACTATCGTGCTTGACGCATCTTCCGTTGAGGTTGTGAGTTCGGAAACGATAGACGAGCAGTAAGATTTCTTCCATATCCCTATGAAATGGCTACCATTTTGGTAGCCATTTTTTGTTCACAGAACTCTCACTTCTGTCCAATGACCATGGACTGTTCCGCCAGTAAATAATTGCTGAGCAATTATTGATGACCGCGAAGCCCGACTCGTTGGTTATCAACCTCTTTCTTCACTTCACTTGATGAAAAACTTTAAGAAAAAATTATGAAAAATAAATGAGAAATCTTTTGGAAAATTCATTTGAATTTTGTACCTTTGTAATACAGAAATAAAAACAAAGAATTATGGAAAAAGAAACCGACAAAATCATCGCCAATTTCAGCGCAGTCGCGGGCAACAAAAATGCAAAGGTTTTTCTTATCCGCGCAGTGTCCGACAAATTTGAGGAAATCATCTACGCGTCCAACAAGGAATATGTTGCGCAGTTCTTAAACTTCAACCTCAACAAATTAGAAAAGGTTGAGGTACGCAAGGTTGAGGTAGCGTACATACCACGTCGCATTATGGTATATGAGAACTGCTCAAAGGTTGAGGTCGTGCGCACCAGCGACTTCAAGTACGAACTTTATGACGAACCCGCTGACACCGCAAAGGACGAGTACAACTACGAAATTCAACCTTACGATTTCGTCCGTTTGTCTGGGTGTGCGGAAGAATTTGAAATCCAGTGCATCAATCGTGGAAGACTTTTCCTGCTCGGAAACGACGGACGTGAGGTAGAGACCACTCCCGACAAAGTTTACAAACTGCTATAACACTTTATAACTATGGCAAAGCAATTTATCGTAGTCGAGACATATCAGGACTACAAACATGTTTCGGCGAACATTTGGTTTGGCGCGAAGAAGACCAAAGAAGAAGCCAAAAAGAATCTCCGCAAAGCAATCGAGGAACGTTACAATTATATGCTCGAAGACGACGACTATGACTTTGAGGCGTTCTACAAAGGCGGCTTCGTCGAGGACGAGAACGGAGAGGAAATCTGGGAAGACGACAACCCCGACTGCTACGAACTTTTCCGCATCGAGGAAATCGAGGTCGAGGATTAAATCTCTGCTCTGCATTTGAAATGCACCACTGCTCTGTCGGTGGTGCATTTTTTATTTCTACCACACCGAATGGATCCAAGAGTCGCGATCGGAGGCGAGCAAATAATTGCCGAGCAATTATATCACGCCATGCCCCCGGCGGACGTCCCTCCTCAACAGGATTTACGATTTATAAATCATAAATTTTTCAAAAATTTTATTAAGATTTTCCTTAAAACTTTTTTAGAATTTTCTTTGAAATATTGATTGAATTTCGTACCTTTGTGTTGGTTAAAGAAATAAACAAAAAAACGCATCTGTTATGGGATACACTCATTATTACAACTTCAAATCCGTACCGAAGAACATCACGGACGGAGACAAGAAATTCAGCAAAGCAGTTGAACTGTTCAAGAAAGGTCTTGAAAAAGCGAACAACAAAGTAACCGTTACCTACAACGTTTACGATGAAAAAACGTACGCGGTGAAGGAAACCATCACCAAAGAAATCCCCCTCAACCTTCGCGGTGGTATGGGAACTGGGAAACCAATCATCACGGATACCCTCGTATGCTTCAACGGCGACAGGGAAAGCGGTAGGTGGTGCGAATCTTTCTACCTTTCGTATGACAAGAAAATGGAAGGGATTGAAACCTTCTGCAAGACAAGTCGAGAGCCATACGATTTCGCAGTATGCCTTGCGCTTCTCTGCTTCAAGCACACTTTCGGCGACGATTTCCACTTCTCATCTGACGGAGACATAGAGGGCGGCGAGGAAGGTTGGGGCAAGGCGAAGGAAATCTTCGACACTCTGATATAAATGCCATTCAATACCGAAGGAAGGCGGTTGCTCACGGGCAATCGCTTTTCTTTTTGTCTTGATAAACGACTTGACCAATTTCACCAGGGGGTACCCGCGAGCAAATAATTGCTCGGCAATTATTCTTCCTGGTCGCAGCCCTGGTGGATGTCCGACGAAAACTACACGATGTATGAAAATAAATTTGCTTTTCTCGAAAATGTTTTGTACCTTTGTATCAGAGTTAAAGAAGAACAGATTATGATTGAACTTACACCATTCGAGCCGACACAAGAAAATCTCGTGAAAGCAATCAACGCGATAACGTCACGTATTATGACCTTCGGCGGTACTACCATATCGTTTGACGGTAAATTCAAATTTGGCGGGATGTCGCTTTATGCTATCAGATACGACCTCGTTGTGTTCAATGATAACGGCACTATGAAGGAATTTTACCTTCACGTTTTCAGTGCAGATTTTCTTATTAACCTGTATGTGGAATACATCGGAACTTGCAAGGGCAACCTCACCGATTCAGCGTATAATGACGTGATCGATTATATGAAGTCTGAAATGTGTGAACCGGTCTATATTCTTGTATGCCTTTGCCACGATGTAGATGAAAATCAAGTGACCGTAACACCTTTCAGAAAAAAGTCGCTTGCGTTTCGTCAGATGCAGGTTGAATATCAAACGGAACTTAACGAGGCGATACGTCACGGCTGGAAGGTGAAATCAGATATAAATATCTCTCAGGAAGTAGGAGCATATATAGATGTCGATAACGACAGCGAAACGAAGTACGAGTGGCGGATTGAGGAAAAATATATGCACACTGATTTGGAAGTGTCGTAATTATTTCGTATCTTTGTATCAGAGTTAAAGAAGAACAGAAATGAAAAAGTTTATCGCATTAGCAGCAATACTTGTCATGGCGACATCATGCTTAGGATTCGGTGGAGGATTCGGTTTCCCCAGCACCCTCGAAAGTATTACACCAGGAACTACAATCAACCAGACCTGCGAGCAGGATTATTATCCCGGCACGACAATCATCCAGAGCGTGAACATCGGCGGTACTACGGTGGTTGACACGAGCGCGGTTCGGGTTGTCAAGCCTACGTCCGATACAAGCGGTTCGTCAAGAGTAGTAATCATCATACCATAAATCCAACGGCGGAATAAGCGTCATTCGGTTTAGTGTTTTCCATTGTGTGAAAGTCCTCGAAGGTTCGGGGACTTTCTTTTTTGTTTCCGCCCGACAGAAGTCGTCGAAAAGGGCCCATGCGACGAAGCGAAATAATTGCTGAGCAATTATCTGCTGTCGTGCCATCTCAGCAGCCTGACGCCGACTCAGATGAGTTCAGGTCAATAATTGCTGAGCAATTATTTGAATCGCGGGTACCCCTCCTCTTTGGTTCATCAACCTCAACGCGTTGCCGAAAAAACTTTCAAACAAACTGCGCCAAGTCCTTGCATATATGGAAAATGTTTTGTATCTTTGTATCAGAGTTAAAGAAAAAAAGCATTATGAACATCTATTCAAAAAAAGAGCTTGAAAGCAGAGGGTATTCAATTCCTGCAACAACACTTTCCGACAGACCGATAAATAAGAAAACCGGAAAACCTTTCGGTACCAATTCTCTGCGATACTGGATTTGGTGGCACGGGCTTTCCGAGAACGACAAAAACGTAATATCAGATTTACAATGGGAAAAATAGGTGAATACATAAACGATATGAAGTTTCTTCCCGGAAACGAAATGCCAAGAGTGGGTGACAAAATAAAAATCCTCTCCGTTGATGAAGGCGATAGACCAGACCCTCACGCAAGAGAAATGGTTGGAAAAATCTTTGTCGTTAAAGGATTCGATTCAAGAAACATTTGGCTTGAAGGATGCGGTCTTTCGTTGCTCCCCGACGCCGACCGTTACGAAATTGTTGAACGTGTTGACGTGAACTAATCAGACTTATCCACACCAGCCAATGACGATGCCTCTGCCCTTTCGGGGTGGAGGCTTTTTGTTTAATCGGACTCGACGGTTTTTACGGCCGCGGATCGCATGATTCGAATAATTGCTGAGCAATTATATGCCGCGGCCCTGATGAGCATCCTGATTTTCAGAAAAGTTTTCAAATAAAAATTCAGAAAAATTTTCTTTTTATTTTTCTTGTTTTTTTCCAAAACATTTCCTACCTTTGTTCTCAGAAAGTTAAACGAATAAAACACTACAAAATTATGAAGCAGATTAAAGTGACGATTACGGCTGATGAAGGCTTTGTAGCCGAAGCACTGCGTCAAATCGCAAACGATATTGAAAATCGTTCAGAGGAAGGATACCCCAAAGAAATCGAGGATTTCCACTACATCGCATCATTTTCGGAGGAAGACTGATATGGCTGCAAGAAACGCACTCGAATACGGCGCAATAGCGGAAGCTAACTGGGTCGCCAACCTTTCCGATATGTCTTCGTTCAAACCGAAGTTCACGTTCTATTCGGATTTCTCTATCGCGGAGTTCTATCAAGTCCGCGCAGGGATGAAGGATTCCATAAAGGAAACTTACGGAAGGGTTATAGATTCTTGGAAGGGTGATTACAAGGCTCTCGTAGAAATCATCCTCGTCCTCAACCACAAAATCTGGGCGTTCTATCAAAACGTGGATTCCCAATATCTCGGTGCCGACAAGGAAACCGCTATGGAACTGTCAAAGTTGTATGACGAACTGTGGCGCAAGGCTGACGCACTTTTCTTTTCCCTCTATGAAGGAAACGAGGAAGCCAACGAATACTATTTCGATGTCCTTGACTGATTAGCAACATAACATCTCGGATTTGCCTAATTCCGGAAACCGATTCCGCAAGATGCAGCGGGGTCGGTTTTTTGTGTAATGTAATAACTGTCCAGCGAACACTCCGCCAAGCATGGCTGACCATGCAGCTGAAATAATTGCTGAGCAATTATTTGCTCGACGTCTGGTCGGCCTGCTGCTCTCCTCTTGGCGTTGAAAATGTTTGAAAAGTTTTTGCCGAATTGTTTGCATATATGGAAAATGTTTTGTACCTTTGTACCAGAGTTAAAGAAGAAGACATTATGAAAACAATCGACATCATCGTTTCCCTCGTGGAAAAGAATTACAAGGGCGTAAGCATCCCTGCAAATGGAATCGAACTCAGCGGCGACTACCTTGTAATCAAGGCTTACGGTCTCCGTTCAAACAAGATGCCCTTCGTGGCACTGCGCATCCTCCGAAAGTTTCCCGAAATCCGCTTGGTTCATTTCACCGGCGGTTGGACTGAATCCGTCTATACCCGTGAAACTTTGAAGTGGGCTGGTTATAAGAACATCTAAGCATCAACAGATATGGATAAGAACACCAAAGCGATTGTCAAGGAGAGAATCCTTGCAAAAGGTTTGTCCCGTTATCAAATCCTCGGTTTCGTCGCCGACATCAATCAGAGCGAAATCAGCGACGCGCTTCACGCAGCAAACATCTATGAGTGGTTTGCCAACTGGCTCTACAATCAGACCGCAGAAGTCAAGGGACAGTTCATAGACGATTTCGAGTTCGACAACCTGCGCCTCTGCGACAACTGCGGAAAATTCATGGTCGAGGGTTACTATCTTTCAGGCAACTACGCTTGTTCGAGGGAGTGCGCGGTAGGAATCTATGAAAGGGACGGCTTCACCGAGGAAGACCTTGACATCGATCTCGAAGCGGAAGAACAGTTCAACAACGGAGAGTGCTACTACACGGAATGGGAATAGCTATGGAAAAGTATAGAACATACAAAGGCGTTACAATCGAAAGACTGGACGAACCCCATTACAAGCCGGGATATTATTTCGTCGAATACTGGTGGAAGATAGATGTTGAGGTGTCTGTCAACCTCGGCGGCAAAGTAAAGACCGCAAAGATACCGAATTATTTTCGGATGCTTCAAGACGCTAAGGACTGGATAAACGATTTCGCTACGAAAAGAATCACCGACATCGACTTGTATTAGGACTACTCTTTTTTACCAATTCTGACATAACTTTTTTGCAGGTGACATCCGTTATGGGTGTCACTTGTTTTTGTTGTGCCAAGCTGACCAACATCCGCCATCTGGCGCCGTGAGACAATAATTGCTGAGCAATTATTTGGATCGCATGACCGGTCAGTGACCAGCATGGTGGTGCTTGGAAAGTCAGCCAAAACCAGAATTTTTTTGAGATTTTGGCTGAATTTCTATCCCAAAATTTTTTTGAAAAAAATATAGAAAATCTTTTGGAAAATTCATTTGAATTTCGTACCTTTGTACCAGACAAACACAAAGACAAAAGATTATGGAAATTACACTTCAAAACGTAAGGAAGGAACTTATCAACGAGGTTGAGGGAATCCTTCGCACAAAGGGTTGCTATGACAAGGAAGAGATGTCTTATGAAATCCCTGTCTATCACAACACCAAAAGTCTGACGATTTTCCGTGACGAGACCGCTATTATGATAAAGAGCGTTCTTGTTCCGCAGGGTTCGCTGATACACGGCGGCGAACTTGTACGGAAGGTTCACGTCGAAACGTTTGACGATATGTATGACATCGACGAGCTTTACGCCGACGACATTCAGGACATCATTGATTTCATCAACGCTATGACCGATGATGATTTCTACAAAGCAAGACAAGAATATGACAAATATGAAAACGGAGAATACTGAGGTTTGCAAGACCGAATCGGGGTTTGAGTATATCAAACTTACGAAAGAGGAATTTAAGAACTTCAAGAGAATCGGGTGGGAGAAGGAAGACGTGGTTGAGGCGTACTACGAGCTTACGGTAGTAGGTTATGTAATCCTCTATCCGAAGACTATGAAACCTATGTTCGACCACCGCGACTTCGATAAAGTTTACAGAGACCTTAAAAAAGACGGCAAATAATTTGGAACTTTCAGTTTTTTGTTGTACCTTTGTAATACAGAAACCAAAACAAAAAACATTATGAGAATCAAGTTTGAAAATCCAGAGATTGCCAAGAGCAACGTAGGAAAAATTGCAAAGGAAATCATTTCCAACAACGCAACTCGTTCCGGAAACGTCACGGTAAAATATATTCCGTGGGATGAAATCGACGACTACGACGACGAAAACGGCTTCGTGGAGAAGAACAAAGGGAAAGCCTCCGAGTTCTATATGGTGTATAACATTGTCGCCGGTAGTTGGGAACAGCCCCTGTCAATGGTAGCCGTAATGAACTAACGAAATACATCTGCATTCTTGTAGAGTGTTTATTCTTTAACTCTCTGGTACCGCAATTTCTTACCTCGGTACCAACCAAGTCCCTCGCTTTCGGGCGGGGGACTTTTCGTATTTGAACCCAAACATGAAATTACATGTGACGCTGCATGCAAATCCCATGCTGGCATGCGACGGCAAATAATTGCTCAGCAATTATTTCACTGCTCTGGAGGCGGATGTCCTCCTTGCCGTACTTCCCAAAAAACTCTAAAACTTTTTATGAAAACTCTTGCATATGTGGAAAATGTTTTGTACCTTTGTATCAGAGTTAAAGAAGAACACATTATGAAACAGAAACACCTCTGGGAAATCTCATTCGTAAGGAACGACGGTTCGGTAGGCAGAGCCGCAGTGAACGACCCCGCAGTATTCAAGATGTATGCGCTTGACGTGGAACACGGCGTAGGCGAAAAGGTTGCGCTTCTCCGTGACGGAGAAATAGCATCCACCTACACTAAGGCTGACGGCTTCAAGGAATATATGGAAATCGACTGGAAACCTTTTAACAAAAGCGATATGAAAAGAATCTGGAAAATAGACGTACCCGGAAAACACGGATATTCGTTTGCCGTCAAAGGCAACATCGAAGACGAGGATACCGCGATTGAAGCGGCACTCAAACACGGACACTTCGAGGAAGACTACGATGCCAACTACGCTTCTTCGGAAGAAATCACCAACTCGGAATACTACCTTGACGCGTTCAAGTATGTTACATACGAAATACCTGAATAACGATGAAAGCATATCTCGTAAAATTCACAGCCACCACACGAATCGTGGTTGACGACGACAGCGATCCAAACAAAAATGAAAAGCTGTTCAACGAAATCGCAAATTCCGCCACCGAGAAAATCATAAGGAACGGAGTGCGAGACTACCTCAACGCGGAAAACGCGGACATCGCCGAAGACACCGAGTGTCCCGCCGGAACATTGAAGACCGACGCAATCGACGCAATCGTTTAGACTACATTTTTTCTTTTAGGCATTCTTACCAATAGTTTGGAAAGTCCCCGATGTGAATCGCGGACTTTCTTTTTTATTACCACGCTCACTGGTCAAGCAGCAGCGCTGGCACCCGGCGTGCAATAATTGCTCAGCAATTATTTTCCAGGCTTTTTCCTGGAGAAACTTCCCGGTTTTATTGCAAAAATTACCGAGCAAATTTTTTGAAAAAATAATTGCTTTTTATTTGGAAATATGAAATCAATTTCGTACCTTTGTATCAAGAAAAACGAACAACACTATGCCAAACTGGAATTTCACTGCCTATCGCGTCACGGGAAACAAAGAAAAGTGCGCCGACCTCTACAACAAAATCAAGTCCCTCGAAGATATGAAGGAATCCCTCTGCGAGAACGATTTTGGCAAACTGTGGTGTGGAAATCTCGTCCACCTGCTCGGTGGAGACGAGAACGACTACAAGAACACCTATTGTCGCGGACACATCACTGGGTATGAGCTTCATCCCGACGGAGACCTCCTGTTCAACGTGGAATCCGCGTGGTCTGAACTCAATCAGTTCCGTCATTTCATCGAGAAGGCGGTGGGCGGCATCAAGATTTACCACTCGTCGGAAGAACCCGGCATGGAGCTGTTCCGCACCAACGACAAGGACGGCAAATACTTCCCCCAAAAGTATTACCTCGACATCAGCGACGACAACAACGATGTTTACGAAACGGAATATCCCGAATCACTCGACGAAGCCAAGAAAATCCTCTCGGAGAAATTCCCCGAAACCAACTTCGACTTCGACAACTTCGACGACGTGAAGAAAGCAATCGACGATATACACGAGAAAAACGAAATGGTCTATATCACTTTCGAACCTTACGTTTTCGTGGACGACTAAACGAAAGCCCATTCCATTAAATAAAAATCTTCTTTCTGAACTCCGTGCAGTTTTCTGCTCGGAGTTTTTTGTTTCTGGTGTGCAACCAGTCTGCACACCATTCTGCGTCGCCCGTTCAATAATTGCTGAGCAATTATTTACTGGCGGGTACCCTCTCCTCATCCTGCTGACAACTCTGAAAAATCTTTGAAAATTTATTGCTAAATACTTTGATATATGAAAAACTTTTTGTACCTTTGCAATACAGAGTTAAAGAACAAAAGATTATGAAAACGATTTCAAACAAACTTCCGAAAGACCTCACTATCCTCGACACGAGGGACAGGTACGGCTACCCCGGTTCTTACAAGGACTACAAGTGCGATTGCAGGGAACAGGGGAGACGACCTGCGAAGGAAGACAGCGAAAAGTATTTCGACTGGCTTGCCGACAACGTGAACGAAAACATCGAATGCCTGTTCTCCAACATGACTTGGGCGCACATCCTCAACGGCACTGTTATCGTGCGCGAAGAACGCCACCTCTGGAACGGGGTTCGCAAAGGGTACAGTGTATTCACGAGCGAAAATCTCCATATCCGCTACACGGACAAAAACGGCGTCAACGTTTACGGCTACGAACACACCGGACTTGAAAAGGCAATCCGCCGCCTTGTATCGGAACGTGACATTATGGACTGGGTTCTGCGCCTTGAAGACGGCGACCTTGTTCTGTATTGCTATCACCACGACGGGTGCAACATATACTACATCAATCCTCTTTCCGTGAATGGAGAGAAAACGATAGGCAGGGACGATTTCTGGATGAAGGAACGCAAACTGCAACGCTCTTGGTATAAACTTGTCCACCCCTCAGACATAGACTTCTAAATCTACTCATTCCATTTTCTTTCCAGCTCCGAGCCTCAACCAATGGGGTTCGGAGTTTTTGCGTTTTACTACGAAGCGATCCAGAAAACCAACCAGAAGGTACCCCTTCGCTCCCGGCAAATAATTGCTGAGCAATTATTGTACTTCTCCGGAGATGCATGACCTGCTGCAAAAAAATTTTCAGATTTTTTTCAAAAAGTTTCCGGAAAATTTGTTTTATATTATTTTTTGTATTACCTTTGCAGTAAGAAAAACAAAACAATCATGTTGGATTTATTCAAAATACTTATCGGGATTTTCCTTTTAATCCTTATCATTCCGCTTCTGTGGCTGTTAATCCACGTCATCCTGCTTTTCTTCGGCTGGGTTTTCGGAGCATTGGCTTTCACCGGAATCGCAGTTGGAGACATATTCGGCTGGTTGTTCATAATCGGTCTTATCATCTTCATCATCTGGTGCATTTGCAGCTAAGCGATTTTAAGCCGTTTTAAGGCACTTTGGCTTTCGGATGATAAATTACTCGTCTTCGTCTTTTAACGCGAAGCACGGGCAAGCTAACGGGCAAAGATAATAAAATATAACCATATTGCAAAATGTCTGAACAGAAAACAATCAAAATATCGGAAGAACCTGTCGATTTGTGGAAGGATTGTCCGAAGATTACCCGTGAGGATTTCAACAAGGACAAGGAAACCATACACGCTATCGCCGACAAGTACGCGAAGTTCGCGGAGAAATGTCCAGACCTCAACCGCGTCAGTGCATACGGAAACGCAATCGGCGCAACGTTGAGGAACGCGATGAACAAGGTGCTTTCGGAAGTCGAAGAAGCTCTTACCGTGAAATAAAATCCTTCACCATATCCTGTGCATGGGTGAACTCTCTTGTTGGGGGTTCACCCCATTTTTTGTTTTCGGTGGAAATCTTCCGTGACGCTGGTCAACATCAAGGGCAGTTCAATAATTGCTGAGCAATTATTTGCGAAGGGTACCCTTCGCCTGCTGCTCCTTCCCATATTCTTCCGGAAAAAAGAAATCAAAAAAATTTTTGAAACTTTTTTACGTTTTTATTTGGAAATTAAATTTATTGTATGTACCTTTGCAATACAGAAACCAAAACAAAAAACATTATGAACACAGAAGAAGTAAAACGTCGCATCGAATCTGCGCTTGATGCAGCCGAAGAAATGGGCTTCATCACAAAAAATTCAAGTCTCGAAGAACTTATGGGGAACTATTATGAAATCCTCGAATACGAGTTCTCGTACGAAGAAATGCTCATATTGAGTAACGCGGTCATAGAAAAAGTTTTCGCAGACTGGCGCAATTAAATTTGGAAGTCTCGAAATTATTTCTTACCTTTGCAGTACAGAAACAAAAAACAATAATATGAAAGAGAAAAAACTTTACGCGGTGGAAGTCACAGTGACCGAAACCCACAGAAGGAAATTCCTCGTCAAAGCGACGAGCAGGAACGCAGCGAAGGAAGCCGTTGGGTTAGACCTTAACTCTGGAAGCTCCTACGTTTACGACAAGACCACCGAGGACATCGACGACCAGAGAATCTCTATGAAAGTCCTCGCCGAAGTCAACGAGCAGTCAAAGTCTCTCATCGGTGTAAGCACCGGAACGCTCTCCTATGTCATGGACGAGCCTGATCTTGAAATCGTTTCACTTTAATAACTAAACATCTAACAATTATGGAAAAGAAAAATCCTACCGTCGTCATCATCAACCCCGCAACCGGAGAAAGCAAAGTCCTCACCCGTCTCTCATACGATGAAGTGTGGGAAGTCCTCGAAGAAATGGAAGACAACCGCGCAGCCGCAGACAGCGCACTCACGGGAGAAGCCGCCCGCACCGAAGCATCCTACAAAGCCGGTCAGCGGGAGCTGGAAGAACTGAAAGCCGCGCTCGAACCCTTCCCTATGGTTCGTGAAACTATGGAACTTACCGTCGGCATCAACCGCCTCACCGCCCTCGCTATGGCAGAGGCAACCGCCACGAGCGAGAAGTTCCCCGAAAGGTTCGAGGGACAGCCGTTCACAATCGCCAAGCAGGTCAAGGCTCTCAACTCTATGGTTGAGGATCCTTTCAAAATCAGCGTCGCGTTCGCCCTCCTCAACGAAAGCGTCATCCGCATCCGCAAGACCAAGCCGGACGAGTTCGAGGACATTCCCCTCAACTCTGCGGAGAAGCTCGCCGCCACGTTGTAGTCGCCCGCCCAAGAAAGGAATACAAAATCTTTCTGAAAAAAGAAATCGGATTTTTCCGGTTTCTTTTTTTGTTTTTTCTCCGAAAACTTTTTCAAAAATTTTAATAACTCTTTTCTCGCCACTTGGCGAGAAAGTTGGCGGGAAACGCCAGCAAAATAATTGCTGAGCAATTATTATAGATTCCCGCCGGGGGTACCCTCAGGTAAAATTTTTTGAAAATAATACCCGGAAAATTTTGTATATTCAGAATTTTGTTGTATATTTGTATTCGGAAAGAGAAACTAATATAAATTATGCTTACAATAACGAAAGATACTCTGATTGATATTCTGTCCCTCAGCACATCGAACAGGATTCGCATTTTTTACCAGACCGACGTCAAGATGAACAAGAAGGAAAACCCGTTCTATTGTATGGGCGAACTCACAAACGTCGTCGAGAAGGTGACTGAAAGCGTTTACGGATTCGGCGAGAATTATGTCGAGGCGGTTCGTGATGCTGCGGCTGCATCCGGCATACAGGATTCGTCCTTTGCTGCATCCGGCAAGTCTTGGGCGACCACCGTCGTCGAGAACAAGGTGTTCAAGAACGAAGCGACCAATACTTACTACGTCAGGGTTCGTATCCTCAAAGACGAGGTTCCTTCAATATCGTATCTCGTTGACGGTCTTCCGGCAACCCCGGAGGAAATCGAAACTATCAAGCGGTTCGAGCGCAAGTCGAGTTCGTCCGTGAAGAAGCAGAGCGAGTTCGGCGTTGATGAAGAAAATCAGGTTCGCCTGTTGTCCCTCAACCTCAGCAAAATAAAGAAGGTCGAAATAGACGGTCAGCAGTATCTTATCATATAGGGGTCTGGCTATCCTTTTAGGGCGCGTACCGGTCTTGCGTTTCCCGCGATCCCCCAACTCTCCATAGTCAGCCACCGGTCTGCATTCGCGGGGTTCCGCCCTCGACATTTTTCAGTCCACCCCTTCCGAGACGGACATTCGTGTCCGTCTTTTTTTTGTATCCATGTGCCAAGCCAGCCAAGCTGGTCAGCCTGAGGACCTCGACAAATAATTGCTGAGCAATTATCCGCTGTTAGGTACCCGCGACGAACAGGTGCTTCCGGGAAGATTTTATTAAAAACAAATTATTAAATTTTAATAAAATTTCCGAAAACTTCTTAAAAAATTTTATATCAATAAGTTATGGATTTTTTCTACATTTTTTCTGACGAATATATCACAAAATCTTACACTTTTTCCAACGATAAATCACGTTTCCGATACACTTTTTCCAACGAGTTTACACAAAAACCCGCCGGATTTCTCCGACGGGAACGATTTGTTTTATGATACGCGAAGTTGTTTATTTCTTTATAAAAAAGCTATACAACAATAAAATGTTTAATGTTATTCTGATTCCGAACTGTCTTCCTGCGATTCATCGCTCGATTCGTCGCTATCGTCGGATTCCGGCGTTACTGGATAATTAGGATTCGAAAGAATTTCTATTGCATTATCGACTGATTCCCGAACGTCTTCGCACGCGAGTTTAAGCCTTTCGTCAGCAGCCCAAGCTTCCGTGTCGTCTCCTCCTTCTATGTAGGAGCGTTCAGCGATTACCTGTGAAAGATGATACTGCGTAAAGTATTCCTGCACGGTGTTTACGAGGTCTTCCAGAGCAGCCCTGTAACTTTCCGCTTCACCTGCGACTTCATTCTGTCCCTCAATGTAACCAGCCACGAAGCCAGTCCTTTCACCCAGACGGATCAAAGTGCTGTTAGGGGTCATGTTTTCATCGTATCTGTATCTTTCGTATGAAAGCTGTTCTATCTGTTTCTCGGTTTTCATATATTGTCGTTTCGTGTTTTTATATTTATCCTTGAAGACGGTTCGGAAACTGAATATCTGAACGGAAATGGAAACCAAATTTTATTTGAAAATAATTTCAAAAAATAGTTTTGAAAAATTCTTAAAAACTTATTCAGGAAAATATCCCGACAGTGGTCATCCTGAGGACCTCGGCAAATAATTGCTCAGCAATTATTATAACGGCGCCTTCCGGTCAACCTCCTGAGATGATTGGGGTATAAAAACAAAGAGGCACCCTCAGTCGAACCGAGAGTGCCGGACAGAAAAACAAAAAACTATGAACCGCCGGGAATGTTTGAGAAAGGTCTCCCGGCGACGACCTTATTTTTTCATGAGCTTTTCGCCGATATATGTTCCGAGGACTGCGTAGAGCTTTGCCCACTCCTCGACGGAAAGTTCATCCAACCTGACGTATTTGTCGGTACTATAATCCTTGTCATGAAGAATGATGTGGATTGTCTGGTCAGCGTCATCAAACACGCGAACTTCCTTTACGACAGATATTCCTTCCGTTCCGTATTTTGCGAAAGGCATTCCTTCCTCTCTGTCTATGTAACGGAACCTTACTCCAAGATTATCGTCGAACCTGAGATAGAAATGCGAGGGGATGTGAATCTTCTTGTAGGAATAACCGAGTTCCTTCATTCCTTCGTCCGGATCCTCCTCGTCACCTTCACAGTGTTCTCCGTATTTCCCTTCCTCCCCGTATTCGAGAACGAGGTTCCTTACTTCTTTGATTGCTTCATACTTTACCGCGTTGAGGCGATTGATGTAGATAGTGTTGTAGAGGTTCATAATCTTTTGTTTTTTGTTTCTGGTACAAAGATACACAGAATTTCTGACATTTCCAAATTATCCGGTGAAAATTTATTCCGGATAATAGAGGGTTGTTTCGGGATAGCCGAGACGTTCAACCTCGTCAGCCTGCTTTTGCAGCTTGTACGCCATGATTTTGAGACGTTCCGCAGAATCGCGGAGGTGTGCGACCCAATCCTTGCGCTCCTGTTCCGTTCCGATAGGAATTTCCTGACCTGAACACCCGCATGACCAGACGCTGTTCTTTCTCGGATGATAGATGTCGGGATACACGTTACCGTCGCGCTCGTCAGCATCCTTCTGACCGAAGCACTGGACGATGATGTTCATTTCCCCCATAGGGTATGTCATGTTTTCGGGATTAACTCCGATTGCGAGGAGCTGTTCTTTCGTAAGTTTGTTCATATTGTTCGATATTAAAGACATTCCCAGACTTTTTCAGCGATTTCCTTTCCGTACTGGCGTTCAATCTCGAAAAACATCGCACGTGTCACGATGCATTCCTGCGTAAGATTGTACCTTTGCGTAAGGTCTATGAGTTTCTTTTCGGTTTCGTATGAGCTTACGAAATCCATTCCGGCAAAGGGGCCGTCCTCCACGAAATCAAGGTGGAAGCGTTTTGCGATTGCGATGCGGACGTCAACGTGGTGGTTTCCGTCTGTCATCTGCGCCCACTCTTTGAGGGTTTCTTCTTTAAGTCTGATTCGTTTCATAATTCTTTGTTTTTTGTTTCTGGTACAAATGTAATAATAAAATCCGGAACTTCCAAATAAATGTGAAAAAATTTTGCCGGGTACCCGCGATTCCAATAATTGCTCAGCAATTATTTCTGAGGTCCGGAGATGGCGGGTTTCCCGACTGCTCTTGGCATATAACGAAAAGCACCCGAACACTTTACTCGTGTCGGGTGACAATTCCTGTGACTGGTCTTCCCAGTTTTACGGGCTTGGATTACTTCTCGGTGGCGGCGTCGATTTCGTTGAGGATGTACTCGTCGGTGTCAGCCAATGTACCGTCAATGTCGCAGAGCCACGCGTAGCTTTCGGGTTCTTCTTCGTAATTGCCGGGTACGAGCTTATGCACTTCGAGGAACTTTCCGCCTGTGCGTCCGTCAATCTGCTCGTAAACGAGATAGGTGTCGCAGATTCCCTTTACTTTTCTTTTGTTCTGTTTGTCCATATCGAAAAAATTTGTTTATATGAGATCATATTTATCCTTGAACTCTTGGATGTTGGAAACCTCACCCGTAGAGCGCTCGTGGATATACTGGTTTAGACCCTGCTCCCACTTGTCATGTTCCTCCATATAAAAATCTCCCGGCTCCTCGACGCAGTTCCTGTACTCCGTGTCGTACTTCACAAGGTCTTCATAGCTCGGACCGATTTCGTGGGTGGAAACGCGTCCGTCTTCGTCGATGTGCTTTTTGAGAAAATCTTCTTCAACGAACATAACCCCGTCGTCTTCCGGGTCTGCGAAGGAGTGCTTCCTGATTTCGCTGATTTCCTCGACTTCCTGTGAATAGGGGTAGTCTATTTTGACGTAGCGGGGAAACAGCTCCGTGTTGCTGAGGTCAATCTTGTAGTTCATAACGTTTTGTTTTTTGTTTCTGTTGCAAATATACGGAGAATAAATTTAATTTCCAAATTATTTCCGATATATTTTCAATTATTTGTCGAGTTCGCATTCGGCAACGTAGCCGTAGTAGGAGGCGTAGCCCTTCTCGTCGTCAACATAGAACCCGCATTTGATGTTCCCCTGCTCGTCCTCGTCGTCCTCGACTTTGGGCTGGCTGTGATAGGTCTTCCAGAATTTCAGCGTAATGTCGCGCTTTACCTGTTCGAGTTTTCGCCTTGCTCTCTGTTCGCTGGAATACGTGCCGTGAAGCTCAACGGTGTCCATTCCGGAGGTTTCTGTCAGGCGACCAATGATTACATATACTTTCATATCGCGTTAGAATAGTTTTTCGATTTCCTTGAAGATTTTCTTTGCGCGTTTTCCATAGATGTCCTCTATGTCCTGTCTCGTGAGACCGGAGTGCGCCGTTACCTTGAAGATGTCGTTCCACTTCTGCTCGTCGGTTTTCTTGTCGTCGGAGGTTATGATTTTCAACACCTTCTCGTAGGCGATGAGACTTGCTTCCGAAATGAAGCAAACTTCCCCGTTGTCCTCGTTGAAGGCATCGTCGTCCTTGAACACGTAGCGTTCCTGTCCTTCGTTGTTGACAACGGTGTCTCCGACGCGGTAAAGAACCTTGTCCTTATGGATTTTGTCGTAAACCTTGTAGCCAACGGTGCAGTTCACTACACGCTGTCCGAGTGGATTGATATATTCCTTTTCCATAGTGTTTGTGTTTTTCTTACTGCAAAGGTATGAAATATATTTGACACTTCCAAACAAAAACGTCAAAAAATAAAAAACTTTGACGGCTTGTTCATTATTTATGCCGTGTTCACGAAACGTGAACATCGCCAATTTCGTGAACACTGAATGACATTCCAAATAAAAATTTTTACGACGTGTTCATTATTTATGCCGTGTTCATTATTATTGAACATGACTAATTTCGTGAACACGGGCTGCACTTTCAATAATTGCTGAGCAATTATTTGTTCGAGGTCCGCAGGCGATGTGGATCCACACAGAGCTAAAACAAAAAAAACGGAGCCACGATTAGCTCCGTTTTCAAGAAAAAATAAACCCTACACACTGAACCCGTTTGTCAATTTGCGGCCGGGTTCGTCACCGCATAGATTGAATACCCGCGTGCTGCTTCGTTAACGAGCTTCCTGAAAAGCCGTCTCGTCGAAACTGCGACCCTGTTTGTCTGCACCCGCCTGAAATTTTCAAGCGTAGGATTGTAGTGCATCGTGCCGTACTTGTCCTTCTTCTGGAACATGACCCCCTTGTAGTCGCTGTCGCACCTCGATATTGTGTTCAGCATATCCGTTACTGAGATTTCACGGAACACTCCGTCTCCGATAAGGGAATGCACGTATTCCTTGTTCGGGAGTTTTCCAACCGGATTGTATTTCCACGCGGAAAGGATTTCCTTCTTCGCGCCAATCCACTTGGATTCGCTTACGGGAAGATAGATAAGGCGGCGTCTTCCCTTTGCGTCAGTTCCGCTTACACATCCGATAGGGGTGAGGGCTTCCTGCGGATTGTAGAAAAACCTTGACAGCCATTTGAGGCACCGCACCGATTCGGCGGGTTTGTCCTTTGCTTTGGCAATCCGGCGGATGCAGGTATCGTAAACCTTCTCCACCTTGCGGCGGGTTTCAGACGTGTCACGCTTTATGAGTTCTGCGGCATTGATGCTGCCGTCCGGGTTGCGGAATGTGTCCGCGTTCTTTGTCTTGAAGAAATAACACTGTGCCATAATCTTTTGTTTTTGTTTCTGATGCAAAGATAGTAAATCTGTCGGAAACTTCCAAAAGTTTTACTGATTATTTTTCAAAAAAAGTTTGATTCTTTTCTTGGTGATTTTCACAGCCTCGTTAAGAGAGCCAGCGTCGAGGATCATTTCCGGTTCGGAAAGCGACACGTCTGTACGGTTCGGGGAAGGTTCGACCACTACGGAGAAGATTCTCTCAAACTGCGTAGAACATGATTCGTAAGCCAGACAGAGCTTGCCCCAAGCCGTCACATACAACGTGAGCATATAACAATCTCCCTTATATGTAATGTCTTTGGGAAGCGATTCGATAGGATTTTTACTGAAACTCATTGTATATGGAATTAAAGTTCGACTTCCACGATTTCGATTGACGCGGAGATAAGGTTTTCCGGTGCGCGTCCGTCCTCGAACAGTTCGAATGACATTCCGTCACTCGAAGGCTCGTCGCACCAATACCCTTCCTCTATTTCGTTCTCCACGTCCTTCCTTGCGGCTTTGTAGAGTTCCTTGATGCGTGCCTTTGCCTCGTTGATTTTGGTGTAAGCCTTTCCTTCGACGGACATTACGCTGTTGAAATCTGTGATTTCGAGTTTCTGGATGACAAAAAGTTTTGTTTTCATAATGTTTTTTGTTTTTGTTGTTTGTTGTTTTGGTTTCTGATGCAAAGGTATAACAAAAATTCGAGACTTCCAAATAAAACAGCAAAAAATTTTTGCACTATTTTCACAGGTATTGAAAATGATGCAAATGTGTTGATAATATATTATAGGTGAGCCAAGTAATCACCCGGCATGATTCAATAATTGCTGAGCAATTATTTACCGGGGTGACGCCAGCGCTGCTCTTGCCCGATGTGGTTGGAAACGAAAAAACGAAACCCCTTTACGGAGTTTCGTTCTCTTTGATAAGTTCGTTTTCTCTTTCTTTTTCGCTTGCCCAGTAGAAAGCCCACTGCGGATATTCAGCTTCCCTCAACCAGCATTTTCGGTAATCGTCCCAGACTTCGCAGCCGTTCATAAAGTTCATCCGTCTGCGTACGAAAAATTCGGTGGCTTCGCCGTCGCATTCGTAGAACCTCGCACGGAAAACAGTCTTCCTTCTTATCTGATAGCGGACTGCGAGTATTCCCGGCTTGTACCTTGCGATAGACAGAGACCTGCGCCCCTGCCTTATACGCTTAACGCGTTGACTTGATATAGCTGTAAATGGATTCGAGTGTATCCTTTCGCATCTCTTTTTCAGACCCGGCATATTTCCAAAAAACGTTTGGTGATTTCCAGATAAAGTAAAGCTCGTTACCCCTTGCGGTGAGCTTCACACCTATAAACCCCCAACGCTTGTTGATGCGATCCTCAACGGATATTCCTGCGAGTTTGGCGTCAACGTTCCTTCCGTTGAGTTCCTTGCAGATTTCGAGATAGAGTTCTTTCTTTGTCATAACGTATTTATCCTTTTGAAATCAAACTTGCTATTCCGTGAGGTCGTCCCAGTTGTTGCGGATTTCGTCGAGGACAACAAACAGTTCGTCGGCTTCCGCGTATTCGCCGAATGCCTTTACGTGGCGGTCAAGCGCCTTGCAGATTCTCTTGTAGAGAGCTTTTTTGGATTTTTCGTTCATAATGTTTTTCTTTTTTGTTTCTGTATTGCAAAGGTAATAAAAAGGATTGGATATTCCAAATAAAATGTCAAAATTTTTGCAAAAATTTCTGTCAAAAAAATATAAGGAACCCTATAAGGATTCCTTATGGATGTGGTCCCTGAGGGACTTGAACCCACGACCCACAGATTATGAGTCTGTCGCTCTAACCGACTGAGCTAAGGGACCGAGAGCTGTCTTGTGCCAGCGTCGTTTTCTTTTGCAAATATACGGAGAATTTTTGAGATTTCCAAATTATTCTTCTGCAAATTTCTCGATGTTTTCCTCCGTCATTTCCTCCGTCCTTATGGTGCAATACCACGTCACGGCTTCCTTTGCGAGTTCCTCAAAGGTCTTCATGTCGAGCCAGTCCATTTTGAACATCGGTCTTCCCGTTTTCTCGTCGTACTTTTCGAGCTTCCTCCTGTAAATAGGAGCATAGTTCGTGTCGTGGAGATAGGACAGAACGAAATACCAGATGTCTGACTGTACGAATTTATCTTTGATTGCTTTCATTTTCTATGTCCCTGTCAATCATTAAACAAGATGTTACCTTTATGTCGTTTCCGACGTAGCTTTCGGCGAGTGCATCGACGGAAATCTTTTTGGCTTGCGCCTTGTTCCTTGCGGCTGCGTAAAATTCATAGAACATTTCCTTGCCGTAGGTTTTCTTTCCGTATGATATGAGAACGTGATACCTGTTCATTTTCAAACCTCTTTGGGAAATTTCTTTTTTACGAAACGGCAACAGAGTTCGTAATTGAGATTTCTTGCGAGCTGGTTGTACTTGCGCTTCGTCGCCGATTTCGGCTCGATGTTAATCGGCTCGTACTGCCGGATTTCTTCTTGCAAAAGAACAGTAGCGACAGCCCTTGCGAAAGTGTTGCGGTCTCCGAACTGGTTGAAATCCCACTCCCTTGCGTTGACGAGCCTTTCGGCGCCTTCCTTCATTGCCTTGTAGGATTCGTCAAGGATTTGATTGACGACTTCCAGAGTTTCTTTTCTATTCATATCCCTTATGCTATTTCGATAACTTTCTTAAAGTCCTGCTCTTTGATGTATTCCTCGGCTATGCCGATACCTTCAATAACGCTGTCGCACCACTTACGGGAAAAGGGTTCTGCGAGTGGATCCTTTCCGAAAAATTCAACAACGATTTTGGGATAAAACCGGCTGTTGTCCAAAACATAGATAGTAACGTCCGCTGATTCGGCAGGATATTCCTTATAACACTGATAAGCTTTCATAACTATTTGAATATGAGTTCTATTGTTATAGGGTATGCTTCCTTCGTATAGTCCTCTTTGTTGAAATGTACGAACATAAAGGTTTCTCCGAGTTCGATTCCGACGACATCTTCAACCTTATAGGATGTGTCCCAGCCGTTGTTAACGTAGTCAACACACCTTTTGAGAACGTTGTTGTAAACCTTTATTCCTTTTTCGAGTATCATAGCGTTTCCTTTTTCTTGGTACAAATGTACGAAATAGTTTTGAAACTTCCAAATTATTTCGCAACATTCTTATAGAAAAAGTGAACTGCGGAATAGTTGTCCGAACCGTCTTCCTCTGTGACGACTGAACTTCCGGCTCTGTAACCGACGAGACCCATGATGTGGTCGAGGAACATGTGGTCGTGCTTCCAGTCTCCGCGTCTGACATGGATGCACAACGCATTCATATCGTGATAGATTTCGTCGGAGTAGATTCCGTTTGCGTTGGCGTAGCTCGAAACTGCGTCGATTTCGTCGCTCGGTCTCTCGAACTTTCCGGTGATTACCCTTTCGTCCGGAACGAAATAGCAGTTGCAGGTTATGGTCTTGTAGCGCATTCCGTCCTTGTCTTCGAGGACGAAATTTTCATCACACCAGAACGTGTGGGGGTCTGTGTTCTTCTCTACATCGACCACTTTGTAGATAACTCCTGCGAACAGGACTTTCTTTCCGATAGGAGATTCCTTTTTCATAATTCTTTGTTTTTTGTTTCTGATGCAAAGGTAAGCATAATTTTTCAGACTTCCAAATAAAACTGCAAAAAAGTTATCGTTTTTATCACCCTTTATTTAATATATTAAATAAAGGGTGATAAAAATTGATTATCAATGACTTACGGCGGTACCCCCTGTTTTAATAATTGCTCAGCAATTATTTTATTTAGCCACCTGGCGCGGATGTCACCTCAACGACGGCTGGAAACAAAAAAAGAAACGGCAACTCACCAAGTTCAAAAACGTTGGGAGTTCCGTTTCGCGGGCATTATTAAATTTCTATATTATATCTTACCGATTGGGGGAATCTTTGTTGCGTGGCATAGTTGCGCGTTTTATGGTTATGGGCATTAAGTTACAGTGGATCGAATTATCAAGTTGCTTATATCCGTTTCGCGTTAAGGCGGTTTTTTCTGATGTGCCATATCTTTCACTTTTGGCGGTTGTACTTAGTTGTTGTTCATGACGTTAAGGAGTCTAATCTGAATCTCCTCCGGGACGTCTTCTATGTGTTTGAGGTGATAATGCTTCCACAGGTCAAGGAGTTCCTTGAACAGCTCAGGCGATTCCTTCACGTCAAACTTTTCGAGGGTGTTGTCACACTGCCCACAATCAACGTAGTCCGTTTTCGTTCCGTTCCAGATTCCACCGATGAAGCTGATGTCGTGCTTTCCAGTCTGGTGCCAGCCTTCCTCCGGAGTGTAAATGTTCTCCGCCCTTATCTCGACGGTTATATCTACCTCGTTGACCCTGCGACCTCTGCCCCAATAATCAACCTTTCCGAAGAAAAAAATCTTTTTCCTGTTTTTGAGTTCATCTAAAACGTTCATTGCTTTTTCTTTTTCTTAGTACAAAGATACAACAAATTTTTGAAACTTCCAAATTATTCGTTGACTTCTTTTTTGATTATTGCTCTTATTGTCCTGCAACGAGATTTGTTCTTTCCGGGAAACTCCGTTTCGAGTTCCGTCATGTACAGGATTTCCTCGTTGTTCCAACGGAGCATCAGACCTTCGATGTAGGCGTGTTCATAGGGGTTCTTAACCTTGTCGTAAACGTACATAGCTGTTACGTTTTCGAGACGGCGGTTTGAATCCGTGTTGCTGTCAACGAATTTCTTTGCTGCTTCGTAGGTGCTGAAAACCTCGACGGCTTCGTGTGGACGCGGCTCGTCAACTGGACGCGTGCGCTGGAAAACGAGATAAACTTCCATAACTATTCCTCGAAAGTTTTTATTTCTTTTAGGAAATTCATAATTTCCCAATCTGTGTTCACGTCGTCCGGGAGCGTGTAATAGCATTCCGGATCACCGTTGATGATGACTATATCGTCCTTGACTTCGACATCACCGAATACAGTTTTCTTCACTGTCCGTTTGGTTGGAATGACTTCCTCGTCGTCGCCGACTTCATCCCAGTACCTTCCCGTGAGAACACCGTAAAGGAGACCTTGAAGCTGATCGATTCTCGTGTTTCCCAGTGTAGGGTCTTTTGCGATGTTTATTACATCCTTCATCCTCGTTTCGCTGAGGATTGCTTTGAGACGAGACGATTTCATAACTTAATCCTCCTCAGGGTAAAGTTCTGTGTCGAGAAGGGCGTAGCCGATTGCTTGAAGGACGGTGGACGCCTCGTCCGGCTCGATTCCGTTGTCGATAAGGACTTGTTCTGCCTTCTTGATGTCGGTGCAGTCGATTACTGCGTGGATAGCTTTCTGTTTCATAGTATTCTGTTTTTAGAAAAGTGTCACAAGGGTTGGTTCGTCAAGGTTGACGGCAACGATGTTTATTTCGATTTCGTCTTCCGCGTCTTCACGCCAGATTTTTGCGTAGCCGTTGTTGTGGTCGTCGAAATGATATTTGTTCAACTCGACTGCATCGTGGCTTTCGATGTATTCTTCGTTGCTGTTGAACGCTTCTTCCTTTGCTGCTTCGATAGCGTCAGCTTCTTTTCCGAAAGAACCGACGATTGCGATTGCATCCGTAGTTTCGTTTGTTGTTCTCTTGAACACGTTGTAAATTTTCATAATCTTTTGTTTTTTGTTTCTGGTACAAAGGTAGTGATAAAAATCGGAACTTCCAAATTTTTCTGAAATTATTTTACAACTTTCGTGTATTCGTTTATCAAACGAAAGAGGTTTGAATAGTCAAGGTCAGAAAGTTCCGTGCCGTATTTGAACGGGGATTCCTCCCTCATCTGGATTGACTGCTTGTTCCTGCAACGGAAACGGCACTCGCTTCCCTCACAGAAAAGCGAAGCTGAATACTGAAATTCAGGAGCATTCTCGAAATCGTGATAAAACCGCTTCGGGTCAGTCTCTCCGTTTTTCACTTCAAGGTATCCCTTACTTTTATAGAATAGTATCCCTACGCTTCCGGCGTTAAAGATGCGCACCTTTTTGCTGTTCCTTCCTGAACGGACTGGTCTGTTTACATATACGGCGATCCCCGGAGTTGTCATAGCATTTTTATATGTAACGCTGATAACGTCCGGAAACGCCTTCTTTGCGAGAGACAGGACGTGACTTTTGATGTTCTTTATTTCATCCTCAGTGAAAGGAACATACTCTGTTGTGACGTGATTCGGATATTTCATAATCTTTTGTTTTTTGTTTCTGGTACAAAGGTACGGCAAAAAATCGAGACTTCCAAAATTTTCGATGAAATTTTTTGAGATTTTTCGCACCGCCCTCATGGGGGCGAGGTTTTCGGAATAATTGCTCAGCAATTATTTTCGAGGTCCGAAGTCGTCGCGAGTGAGGCATCCTGCTGTTATGAAATTCAAAAAATATGTACAACATAATGTACAATATATTATACATTATCTGCCATTTTTGTAAATAACATATAACATATTGTACTTTATCTAATCTTTTTTCGGACATAAAGTACATTTAGTTCACAACTTTTTTGCAGAAAGACCAAACACTATTTGGAAATATGAAAAATAGTTTGTACCTTTGCTGCCACATCAAGAAACATTATACCTGCCTATGGATAAAAAAGAATACGCAGAAAAAATAAAAGGATATACAGAGAAGATTAAAATCCTCGAAGAAGAAAGGCGTCTGCTAATCGACGCTTACGAAGCTGAACACATTCCGTTTGAAGCGTCGATGAAAAACCCAGTTCTGTGTGAGGTCGAATATGAATACGAAAACAACGAACTTGACGTAAACTTTCCAAGCGGAAAGGTAAAGGGTGTTGTCCATGTCGTAGGATGGGAAGGCGCGGCTTGGTATGGAGAACAATGGGAAGGATACATCATACCAAGAATGGTGAGGATAAACGGAGAAGGAAGCCTCTATCATAAAGAGCCTGTTCATTTCAGACTCGGTGCAAACTTTGACACTCTCAAAGTAACGCCGGTTGTCGAACTGAAAGACGAAACCTCAACCGAAACTGACGCACAATCCGAGCAAGCGACTGTGCAGGATCATCCTGAGAACGAGTCAGATTTGCAACCGGAAAGCGATCCAAAACTTTTATAGAAAAATTTTTCAAAAACATTTTTAGAAAAATCCACAGAAACAGGTCAAATTTCAATTCAAAAAACTTAAATGAGTTCTCGGTCATCTTCATCAAGAAAGCCGCTCTACGGCAACAACTGGTACCTTGCTGACGAAATTGGGCTTAGGGTTTGCGCTCTGCTTACCTCAGGGTTTGCTGCATGCGTAATCATATACATAGTTCCGCATCTGATTAAATATGATTTCTGCGAGCCGAAGGTGTTCTCTTGGTTCGGGTTCATCCTTGCGTGTTTGGGGGTGTTCATAATGTTTATCATCTGCGTCGGACTTTTTATATTCTCTATATTTTCAAAATGGAAGAAAAGCGAAGGAAGTTCATATTAAGACTAGCATACATATTTGCAATCATAGCGTTTGCCGGACTGTTTTATCTGTTCGCAGACTGGGTAACCTTTGATTTCATAATGGTGAACCTCAGACAGCGTTACACAGCTCTCGCTGTCTCAGGGATCGTGTTCTTTTTTATCGTCGTGTTAGATTTCGTACTGATTGAAACTATATTTTTCAACACATTAAAAACTTTCAAAAAATGAAACCAGAAACAAAAATCACTCTCGAACGAGTAAAGCTCATCTGCGTAATCATCGTTTCCATTCTCATCGAACTGACCGTCGTCTGGGCAGCGGTTTACACTGCAACCAAATACACAGATCACGTCTGGTGTTCTCTTCTGTTTGTGATACTTGGGCTAGCCTATATCCCGCCAACAATCGATGTAATCATCTCGTGCGTTTCAAGCATAGAACGAGAAAAGGAAAAAATCGAAGAAAGAAATCGCAAACCGATTAACGAATAAGTTTCTAAAAAAATTTAAGAAACTTTATAAGAAAAAACCCCGGATTTTTTCCGGGGTTTGTTTTTGGAATTTAATCAAAAATTTTGCACAAAATCAATATCGGTATCGCAAATGGAATGCACACAAGGACAAACGCAAGCATTATCAAGACAACCGATAATATTGCAGCTAGAATTATTACTGCAACCGAAAATGTAAGCGGCCAGATAACAGCACTTACAAACGATCCTGCGTTAAGAGTTCCTATCGCCCAGCGGAACGCAATAATCGTAAGCATAACTGCGAAATAAACCGAAATTAAAACTATCGCTAATGTTGACATAACGTTTCAATTTATTTTTAGAAATCTTTTTCAATAAATTTTTAGAGAATTTTTGTAGAAACTTTTTGCAAATTTTTCTACCTTTTTAATTGAGTTTTCAGCGGTATCTTTTTCCTTCAAGCGTCGTACGTTCGATCACTTTATAAGGGTTTCCTCCTGTTCGGCTTCATCTGTGACCGACTGTTCAACAACTGGAGATTCGTTTGCAAGCTGTCCTTCAAGTTCTGCGTTATATCCGCGAGTGAACATTTGCGCAAATCCGTCGAGCGCATTTATGATTGACACCTTCTCTACGTCACGAAGATGCTCGAACTTCACCTGATCATCCCCTTTGAACAGTGCACACGCCGCACGATGATTATCGTCAAAATAAATCTCTATTCTTACTGTTTTCATTTAGCTCTCTTTTGTTTTATTATGTATTCCAAGTTTTTGACTGGTAGTTTCTATGTAATTGACTACAAAAATTATAAGCGGCGTCACCATCATAACGAGAACCGTGAACGGCCAGATTGCCGAAAGAAGATTGATTTCTTTTTCCGAGAAATTATCCTCGTGCTCATCTATGTCGGCGTTGATTCGTTTGAAGATTTTCCTAAACATAAACACCATCACAACATAGAGTAAAGCTGATGCGACTATTATTAGAGCTATTTTCATTGCGCTTTCTGTGGTTTGATTTCGCTATAATATTTCAAAACTTTTTCAGCCAGTTCTTCTTTCGTCTTCGCCACAAAATGTTCGTCGTCTATGAAATCCAAGTCAAGTCCATAGCATCCACGATGTTCTATTGCGACAACTTTCCCATTGCCGATAGAATTTATTTCTGAATATTTAATTCTACCGTGATAAATTTTACCTTCGTTGAAATAATAAACCTTTTCTCCCGGAAGAGCGAGAACCTCGACATCCTCCGTTCTTTCTCCGTCGCGTACCTTATTGTTATTCAACACTTTATTTCTTTGAGCGTTGGCTAGTTCATCTTTCGTGTCATACAGCTCGTTTTCAAGCCAATTGAAACTGCTCACATAACCAAACGAATATATTCTGTTTCCGTTTTTGTCTATTCTGATTCCTCTCACAGTAGACGATACGACAATCTTGCCGCTTGCGTCCAAGTGATAAACGATGTCGCCCAAAGCGAACCTTGTTTTTGCTGTTACCATTTGCTTTGCTTTTATTTTATAAGTGGTGAATCATATGTGTTCACCGCGCTGAACAGTTTCCTGAATTCGGATACCCTGTCCATTTCATCGCAGTGTGTTACTTCAAGTTCAAAGTTAACACCGGCTGCATCCTTTACTATTCTGTCCCTGAGTGATTTTATGTCGAGCGTTCCGTATCTGAACCCTCCCTGAAAATCATTGAACACGTTTGTCCTGTCTTCATCAACGGATCCAGAAACAAGTCTTCTTGCACGCTCGTCTTCCATTCCACCGTCACCGTGTCTTGTAAGATATGGTCTTGTTACATAGTGCGCCGTGATGTCTGTTATTTCTGGAGAGTCTTTGAGGATTTCAAGAGCATATCGTATTCCTGTATCAGAAGGCGTTCTGTCTGGAACATCCTTTCCCTCGTCTGTAAGAAGGAGACCCTGACCGTTCTCGAATATGAGATTGTCGTAACTTTGATAAGAATCAATGATACCTCGAAAATCAATCTCTATCGTAGCGTCGCACATAAACTTACAGTCGCTTACAAAATGTTCAATCAACGTCGGAGAATCCCAAATGGATTTGAAATCGACGGGGATTGTCATAAACGACTCGTAATATCTCTTTACGTCGTGAAGATATGAGATTTTTTTGAAATCCGACAGCGTGTTAAACTCTCCAAGCGGCAACCAAGAAAGTTTACGGTATCTCTGTACGGTGTTCCATATTCCCATTCCGCACGACGCGTGACGCCTCAGCTGAGTTTCCGTGATTAGGTTAGCCATTGAATCATAAGGTGTGCTCCAACGGCATCTTGCATCCCTGAATATCTTTTTAGGCTTTACGATAAGTGCCTCATATTCAGAGACAAACTGCATAGGATTCAAAATGAAGAAGCGAGAATAGTACGTATCCGCCCCGTGGAATGTTCCGGAGCCGAAATGCTTATACGTTATATTCCCTTTATCCGTAAGGATTGAGTGCGCCCTTTGTGCGCCACCGTTTGTCAGAATGTTTAGAACACTCTCAGATTGCTGCGTATAACGCGCAACTACGGTGCCTTTTCCTTCGTCACCGTAGTTTGCGCCTATTACTATTCTCGCCTTTTTCATTTACCAGCTGATTTCACCGGCTTCATTTACCTGAGTCTCGTTGGAAACTTCGGCACTGAAACCATTAACCGCATTCGTGATGCACTCCTCAATAGCCTCAGCGAGACCGTTGATTGTGGACACCCTGTAATTCTGTCCGAGAAGTTTCCCGAACGAACCCTTGATGCTGTGAGCATAGTGGTCGTAGCAGTCGCCCGGATCGTCCACACCGATGTGGAAAATATCGAACTTCTTCTTCGCCTCCTCATAAAGAACTTCGGTTTCAACGTCAGCCTGTTCGCTGGAGTTAACCGCTGCGTTCAGTTTATAATAAGGAAGATACGGGTTCATAGGTTCATCACCCATAGTGATGATGATTCCCTTTCTGCCCTGTTTGTCAAAGCAGTCGAGCTTCGTCCTGTGAAGACCCATATACCACGCTGCGGTATAACTCTCGAATGCGTTTCCGCCTCCTCCGTGTTCCATATAAATCTTGTCGAGAGATTCCGCGATGCGAACATCAGATTCGAACTGACTCATCTGAACGGGTGCGTCGTCGTACGCCAAGTCACCGATACCCATGACACAGATTTCGATGTCCTTGAACTTCTTGTAGAGATTCTGGATGATTGTTCCGAGGGCAGCAGCCGTTTCCGAGCACGCTCGCCCCATAGAACCAGTTACATCCAAAGCGAGTATCACCGGGATTGTGTTCGGGTGTTCGTCGGTGTTGATACACTCACGAACGGTGAAATTCTTAGGATCAAGAGACGGGTCAATCTTGACCGCCTCGTAGGTCTGCCCCTCTACCCTACCGGATATTTCGTCGTATGAACGACCCTTTGCGGTTGAATAGCTGGCATATGCCATTGATGTAAAACTTCCTGAACCCATGGCTTAGTCCTCGCTTTCGGTTGTTGTTTCCTCATCGTCGTCGAGAGCTGGTTCGAGGTCGAGATTGAAGTCGAACATTCCGTCGAAAGGATTGTCACCCTTTCCTCCGCCCATGAACATAGACATAGCCATCATCTGACCGAGACCACCGCCGAAGCCGCCGTTGGCGTTTCCGCCGTTGTTTCCGTTCATCATCTGGCTGAACAGGGACATCTTGATGACGTTGCCGAGACCCTTACCGTTCTTGAAAGCGTTTCCGAACATAGAAACAATCTTCCCGTAGAAGTAGGTACTTCCCATGAACACGTGACGCTCAGGAATGACCTTTCGCTCCTCGCTGTTCTCATAGTCGATGACTGTGATCGCCTTCTTGTCGACTGCGGTGACACACTTCGGCTTTCCACCGACGAGAATGATGTCTCCGGTCTCAACCTTGTTCGTGGGGATGACGAAGAACATCTCATCTCCAACGTTGAAACAGAAGTTGGTAACGTTTGTGAGCGTACCCTTCTTCACGTTGTAGGTCTTGTAAGTGTTTCCGCTACACTTAACAGCGATGTTGCCGTTCATTGTGAGTCTGCACAAACCGGGGGCAACTTTCCCGAACAGTCCATTGAAGGAATTCTGAATGTTTTCGAACATATTATTAAAAATTAAAAGGTTGATATTTGTTTTATAATTTTAGCCATCCTCCTGGTATCGAATCGATGCGTACCACACCTTCGATGCAATCCTTTTTATCCTCGCTTCTCTCTTTGTAGAAGTTATACATGCGGTCACAGAAGTCTGCAAATCCGGAAAACTCGTCAGCTTTCCATCTGTATATGCAGCAATCGGAACAATCTCTGTCATTATAATACATAACGTATGTTCCATCATCGAGCATAGAAAGAATCACCACATCATCGTAGGCATCTCCGAAATCATAATGATACCAATTCTTATGGTCTTTGAGATCATCGTTTACAGTATTCACCCAAGTGTCGAAATCTTCTTCATCTGTATAAACGCGAAGCAAAAGAAGCTGTCCGACGTTGTCTTTGTGGTAATTAAGAAACCCAGTGACATATGTACTTGACACATACTCATATCCAACACCAGCGGGAACGCCGCCCCACAACATAACGTCATTCGGATATTCATAAATTCTCAATGAGTCAAAAGGATTCTTCATATTCTTATTTTTTGCAAATATACGAATTATTTTTGATTTTCCAAAAGAATTGGATGCTCATGTATTATTATTTTCGGCTTCGTGTCGTGTAGTGCATATTCCAGCAGAGCTTTCTGCTGGTCTTCTATTGTCTTTGACATGCATGTTACAATTGAACCGAAACTATTACACATAGCCTCGCATATCGCGTCGGTGTTTTCTGGATTGATACAATCGTCGATTGTCAACCCAAGCTCTTTTAATTTTGTAAAGAACGGAACAATCTCGTAATATGTTATCCAATATGCTCTGTCCTCAATAGCACTCCGTTCGGAACTGTGCTTGGGAAACTTATTTGTCGAGTCCATCTTCTATCGCTCCTTTATCTATGTTGTCTTCGTTAAGTTCCCTCCATTTTATAGGGAATTGGCTTCTGTTGCAAACGATGAACTTGCCGGTTTTCTTTATCCTGTACATACGGATATACTTCAACTCCCAGTGTCTGCACTCCTCGATGTCAAAATTGAGGCACCTCCACTTGGCTTTTCCACCGGCAATATCCTCAATGTGTTTGATGAAGTCCTTAATTTTTTCTCCATCGATCATGTAGTCATCGTTGTGTATACGCTTCCGTATCTCAGGATAACGACCGTCGCGGAGGTCAAGGGATTCGGTCTCCTGCATAACATAAAAGTCACGCGTGTCGACATGAACCATGTTAGTATCTGCTCCAAGAACAAATTCATCTATGCTTTTCCAGTCGTTCATAATTATTCTGTTTCTTCGTTAGACATAAATTCCTTGCCAATTTTCTCGCGGAAAAAGTTTATAACGTTGACCTTCTTTCCGGCAATCGTCGCCTCATACGGCTCATTGCTTACCTCAACGACGTACTCAGGAGACACGCCGTATCCCATTCCGTCGTCCGTTAAAAGACGGATGAAAGAATTGAGGAGCTTTCTGTTTTCCTTATTCAGTTCAATCGAAAGTTTTCCGTCATCTTCCTTGAAACCAAGCTCTTCCAGAACGTCACGTAGTGTGCTGGTAAAAATCGGCCAGCCTCCCATAACTTCTTCTGCGATTTGTATTTTCTTTACCATATTGTTTTATTTCTTTTTGTCAAACATTTTCGATGCGATCCTGTTCATCTCCCTGTACGTCATAGACTTCGGGACACTCTTCTCGAACATCGCCCCCATCCTGCGCTCCCCGCGTTTGTATACCGGTTTCTTAATCTCTATCTGGTCTACGGTCATGTTGCCTAGAATTCCAAGAACGATTGACACTATGGCTTCCTCATACGTCTGGTTATAGAAGTGCATATGGTGTTCAATTGCATCGAGGAACGCTCCGTGAGAACACAGCCAGCAATTGTTTTTCTTATCGTCCTCATCAAGATAAGAATACACTTTTTCGAGACATATGAGCATCAGCTTTACAATATCGCGCTGAGACATTTTGTCCCAAGTGCAATAGTTGTTGTCGTGCTCGATACATTTCTTTATGTCATCGAACACATTGTCAGTTCTCTCGTACCAGCACTTTGCGTAAAGAACGACGTCGTTGAAAGGGAAGTTTTTAATCTTTTCCATTTATGCTTTTTTAAGAATCTTGTGTCCGTCGAATGATGTAGGCTCGGCGTCTGGGTGTACCTTGAACAGCTTGCGGAACGCGTTTATCATTCCGCCTTCATATTCAACATCCATAACGCGTTCCCTTTTTCCGGGAAGCTTATACGTCAATCTCATTTTCATGATGTCTGATTGCTGCGCCGAGCATCTGTTTTACGTGGTCGAGCGTCTCGTCCTCGTTGTTTTCTATTGCAAAGTAAACTGACTTGACTTCAAGTATTGTCAAAGGTATGTCGTACATGACATCTTCCTCTTGAATTAAATCAAGAGTAAAGAGGTCTTTTATTTTTTTGAATATCTTTTTCATAACGATACAAAGGTACGAAAAATTTTTGAAACTTCCAAATAAAAACAAAAAAATAATCTAGAAACCTAGATTATTTTATAACTTTGACAGATGTTCTCAACGATTCGAACAGTTCCGTTGGCGTTCTGAAAATCTTGTTTTCCGGAATGGCATCGACATCAACCCTGTCTATGAAGTAATACGGTCTGAAAGTATTATTGCTCCCGACATTAGACGTTGTGACATAGACGCGGTTGATTTTTGTTTTTATTATGCTGTCTTTGTCCATCGTGTACACCTCGTCGCCTACATCGAACTTCGTTTTGTGCTCAACGAAATCGTTTCGCTCGGTGTTGTAAATCTGAGTCGCTGTGGTTCCTTTTTCGAAAATCTTTCTCTGAACTTCAATGAGTTCATCTTCCGATTTGAATACGCTTGATTCCAGACGTTCGGTGCAGATTTTTGAATCTGCTTTTACGTGAACAGTCGGCATCATCTGCGTGTTGGAAATCGTTATTCTCGAAATGGTTGTGTCCAACATTTCTCCGTTGTGTAATATGAACACCCTATCCCCTGCTGTAAAACGTGATCTGAATACCATATCTTTTTTATTTTTTAACAAGTGAATACAATGTTTCGAGTTCTCTCTTTGAAAGTTCTTCGAGAGGAAACACCAACGTTTCTCCGATCGCACAGAGCTCATCGCCGTCCATTCCAAGACCGACAATCTTTTCTGTCAACTTCGCACCAGACTCATCGGTGTCATACCAGAGTTCAAAATCAGAACCCTCAGAAATTTTGCGTTCTCCAAGCTTATCGTAGAGGCGCTTAACTTTGTTTATGGTTTCCTGTTTTGTCATACGTTTTTATTTTGTTTGTGCAAAGTTAACAAATTGTTTTCGAAAATGCAAGGAATTTCTATTATTTTTTTGATTTTTTCCCACCAGCCTTTGGCTTATCTGCATACACTTGAGCTGACAGAGCAACGATCTGGTCATAATACATGACCGCCGTTATGCCAGCGTTGAGAGCCAAAAGAAGCGTAACGTCGTTTGCAAAATCCTCGTTGATTGCTTTCTTTATCTTGTCGGCAATTGCCTTTTCTGCATTCTTGAACTTCTCTTCTTCAGTGTTTCCTGTCACCTCAACGTCGTCAAATGACAATCCGGTGCGTGAAGAAATGAGTCCGGATACAGCCGCCTTTCCCTGAAACGAAAGATGGTCTATCATTTCAATAGATTCTTTTCTTAGTGCGTCGGCAATGAGGCTGTTGTGCTGCTCTGGTGTAAGAGTCTCGTTCTCCTGAACGGTCTTGTTTTCGTTATCCATAATTATTTCTGCTCCTTTTCTGCTTTTAATTCTTTCTTTGATTTGAACTGATCGTTGATGACGTTCCTTGAGAAGATGCGGTTGTGCCAAGTGTATTCGTTGAGAAGGTACATTCTCTGGTCGCAAGCCGCAGAAAGATCAGTATAATAGGATGCCAAATCCCGCAGAGTTCTCGAAGCTTTTTCGTAAGCAAGGTTCTCTGCGCGGGCGGATGAAATCAAGCGACCCTTCCTTTCGTCATACTTGTCATCAGGATTGCACTTTGCAACGCCGGTTGTCGTGAAATTTTCGATAACCCGTTCTTCGTTTCCTGCTCGTTCAACAAGACTTGACTCAACCGTACAGGTTGTTGTCGCACCATCGAAATTGAAACTCTTTCCGTTGAAGCGAAGGTTTATTAACCCCGCGTGTCTAAAATCTTTTTTCATAATTAAACTGCTATTAAATATTTGTACTTTCTGAGTTTTTCTATTGCAGATTTATAAATCTGGCGAACCCTGGTGACGCCCATATTATATTTCTCTGCGATGTCTTCCGGATTTATCTCATCAGGATAGCCTATTCCTAGCATCATACAAACTATGTCTCGGTCTCTCTCGGTCAGGATTGACAATATCGTGGATACCCTAGCCTTCAGGTCTTCCCTGTTCATTTCCTCAACGTAGCCGTTTACTGAGCAAGTTTCTTCGTTGAAATCTTTTGAATCTTCAACTTTTAGCTTGTCCCCGTCTCTGCTGTCAGCAACACTCGAATCTATGAACATCATAGATATTGGGGATATGCTCTCCTTGTTTTTTATTCCGAGGTCATATTTCTCGTTGAGGATATTCTTTATTTCCTCGTCGTCCGCAGCCCTTTCGTTTTCGGAAAGGAACCTCTCCCTTTCCTTGTTCGCCTTTGCGATATACTTCATGTCGGTACACCGCTTCACTGTTGCGGAATCATAGACATGCTCTGACATTTTCTTTCTAATCCAGTGAGACGCATACGTAGTAAATCGCATACCCTTAGTGATATCGTATCCGTTGAACGCAGTAACCATTCCAATTACACCCTCACTGACGAGATCCATAATCATCTCTGGGGATTTTGAGTATTGTTTTGCGAACGAATAAATCATTTTCAGATTGCTCATAACAATCCTTTCCTCTATCTCATTCTTCCTGTGTTCATCTTTCGTTGAATAATATTCGCTCATAAGATTGAATTCTTCTGAAGCCGTCAGTGGTTCATACCCTCTAGCCAGCGTTAAAAATCTCTCAAGCCCATTTGTCCGACCAACGATAATCGGATTTGTGTTTTTCGTTATATCCGTACTCCTCATAAATGAGATTTAATTTTTTGCAAATATAGTAATATTTTTCAAAACCGCAAGCAGTTTTTCCAAAATCTGATACCCCGAAAAAGATAAATAATTTGAGCAAAAGTTTATTCTCAGAATAAACTATTTCTGCGTTTTATTTTTCTTTACTACTTTTCCTGGAGAGGCTCCGCAGTGATGCGAAAGCCTCTTTTTATTTCTTCACAAACACCTTGTACACCACAAAAAGAGCAACCAAAGCAACAGCAATTATAATATTGATTATCACTTTCTTACGAACGTTTTCAAACATTATGGACTGTATCTGTGATGGTCCAAGCGGATCGTCAACATACCAGAACGGTCCATAATAAAACTCGTGTGCGTAATGAAGCCACTCCATTTCGTCGCGGGTAAGCTCTGTGACCCATGGAGGACAGAAGGTATCTGGGTTGTCCTTCATCTTCTCCTTCCACTCAGCCTTTCCCTGTCTGTACTTTTTCCTCACGCGGAAATAATAAACAAGCCAGCTCACAATCATTTTTGTTTGTAAATTATAAGTTCATCATATTCCCATTCATATGGGAACTCAAGTCTTCCGACCATAGGTGTTATTATTGATGCAGCAGCCGTGCGACCAAACTCATCATATCTGCGACGTATGTTTTCTGCAAGACTCGGTGCCTCAACATAGATATATACCCATTTGATTTTACGCCGGTGGCAGAGAAGGTCGTGATACTCAGTGCGATACGCAAGCTTCAGGTTCATGTTGTCTATTACGAAATCCTTACCGGCTTCCGCATATTCAACCATCTTTCTTTTCAGCGCGTCAGAAACGTTATTTTCCTTTTCCTTGTCGAGAATCCGTTTCTCCCCCGGATTACAATACCCAAGCTCAGCTCTCATTATATCGCGAGAGATGACCGGAATCCCGCTAAGATTTTTTTCTATATACGTTGATTTTCCTGAACCAGCGTTACCAATCATAACATATACGGTGATTTCTTCCTTATGTGCCGGGTTATCCCATCCCATAAGACCATTCATCCTGTCCTTCGTCAACGGAGTCACTTGAGTTATGTTTAGCGTCCGTTCCGGATAGTTTACCATATATTCTTGGTTCTCGTATTTTTTCACGAAAGATGTATCGAATCTTACAGAACCCATTTCGTCGCACAAGCCGAGCGTACACATCATGTTCCAGTTTACCCATGAATTGTCGTGGAAGCACTGGTTGAAGTCCATCATAGCACGCTCTATCTTATTGTAGTTCTTGAAGTCCCTCAGATTGTGCATCATCATATGCTTCAGTACCATAAAGCAAACGCCCTCGCGAACTTCTATGTCTTCGTCGTACAGCAAAGTTCTGGTTATGGAAACACCAGCCTCACCGTGAAACGGTGCACTGTAATCCCCATTCTTCTCAATGGTAGTCTTTGGCTTTCCGATGTCATGGAACAGCGCAGCAAGAAGAAGAATTTTCTTTTTCTTTATTGATACTGCCCCGGTGGAGTGCTCAAAGAAACTTCCACGTTCAACCATATCCACCATATTTGTAACGACAAGTCTGGTGTGATTCATAGGAGATCCTTCCTTATGCCACTTGAAAGAATGGGGGCAGGTCTCCATATCCTTGAACTCCTGAAGTTCCATTATACTGTCCCACTTTGGAGAAAACTCGTGGAACGAAGCGTCTGCTGTAAAAAAGTCTTCAAATTTCATATTGCAAAGATACAATAATTTTTTGAAATGACAAATATTTTTTTGAAAAAATTTATAGATCTTGAAAATAAATTGCATCCGCTGACGATGCAGAAACGTTTTCATGTTCCACATTATCATCACATTCAAACCCATCGCAGTCCACCGCCTGTGATTTATAATAATCTTCTTCCGTATATGCCGGTGTGTTGTCAGACAAACTAATGCTCCACGGTTCCTTCCGTGTAGTAATTTCGTATTCTCCTATGAATTTGAAAAGGTTTATCAGAGCATCGGACAAATGATTCTGCATATTCTTTAAATTTGTTAACGCATAATCAACGTTAGCCCTGTCATCATTCCACTTGAAGCTGTCCAAATCTTCAAGGAACTTTTTGATATTCTGTTCTGTTTTGAACAAATACCCAACATCATTCCGTTCTGTCATTGCAATGCAGTTTTACGATTTTGTGCAAATGTACGGAAAAGTTTTCACATAAAAAAGAAAAAGACCGAAACGTTTCGATCTTTTAATAAATTATCAGCGATATTATTCCAGCGACAATCAGCATCATTATCTTCGTCAGCCACCCTGACAGGATTGTCAGATATGATTCTGGACTATCAAGAGTCTGTGTTTTGCTGTTTGTTGCGGACCCTTTTGCAAGAAACACTGATAAGAAAGTCTGTATTGCAACCCAGTTGATGTAGGTCAATGAAAATGGAACCAACCCTGACGGCTCTATCAACATATTCCAAGCCAGCATATTAAAAATTGCGTTAACAAATATGCTAACTATAGAGAGCGTTGTGCCTATAATATATTGTTGGTAAAATTTCATAATATAAATTTGTTGCTCCATCACGACTCGAACGTGAACCGCAACAGCCAAAATGTTGTGTGCTGCCATTACACCATGGAGCAATCGTGTTGGGGTGGAAGGATTCGAACCCTCACTGACAGAGCCAGAATCTGTAGTGCTGCCATTACACCACACCCCAAAATTGAGCCGGAGACAGGAGTCGAACCTGCAACCCCCTGATTACAAGTCAGGTGCTCTACCATTAAAGCTACTCCGGCTGGTTGCTTATGTTGTATTTATTTTCACGTTGCAAATATACTGATTTTTTTAATAAAAACAAAGACTTTCGTATATTTTTGCGAAAGTCTTTGTTTAATTGTTTGCTAAATTTAAACGGCAATCGAGTAGTTTGTTTTTGTTTTTGCTGCACCATACACTGGTTCGATTGCTGAAAGATAGTCTTGAACTTCATCGACCCTTCCACTCTCAACCAACCAGATTATGGTTGACATCGCTGCGACTGCAATACCTTTATGATTTCCATAAATGAGATGGTCGTTCTCAACGTTATTAAACGTAACGTGAAGCTTGTTTTTGTCGAAACGAATGAATCTTGGGTTCGTTTTCTTTTCATAAACAACAGAAAACGTTACGGGTGACGTGGATGGCGTTATCTTCGCAAGAAGATTTGAAAGAGAAACAACTTGATTATGAGAATGTTGATATTCTTTCTTGGCGTCATAAAATTCATTAAAAATTTTATTAATCCACTCCAAAGCTCCAGATTCTACCATACATGGGACATTTTTAAATCCTTTAAGTTCGGAGCCTTTATTATAAGTTCCACCGAAAGTTGTATAAAGAGATTTTGGAATTTCGATTAAAAAACGAATCCCACCTTGTTCAGTATTAGTTTTTCTTCCGGTTAGCGTTGCAAAATTATTTCCATGTGCAATCATTCGGTCTGCAACACTAATGTAAAATCCAGATATGTATGGTGACATTATACTCTTTTTCTTTCCGACATTAAGATCAAAAGAGTGAACTTTATCCGCTGGAATTGAATTTTGGTTTAATTGGAGACAAGTTATTTTTATTGTTTCTCCTTTATAGTCAAATGAGTTGGTCTTTAAATGTTTAGACATTCCGCGAACGTCTCGATACATTGGATCTTGGGCATCGACTTGCTCTCCATTGAAAACGAGAAGAAGGCTTCCAGAAGATATCCTTTTGCTATATGTAACAGCCATAAAATCTCTTACTCTGTTACACATTGCATCCAGATTCTTTATGCTAGCGTGGTTCATTTTGATTGTTGTGCCAATGGGGATATCATCAACATAATCCCAATCATATTCTAAATTTTTAAGGTCGAGCGTCATTCCTATTCCACGAAATCCCGTTTTCTTTGTCATTATTTCGACAACATCGCCACCAAGTTCATGTCCTAAATAAGACATCGCGGTTTTCCCTCCAAGACCATAGATCGATATGTTCTTTTCGTTATTTTTCTCACAGGAAATTCCAGATGCCACCATGAATTTTGTCTTAATGTCCATTTCAGACATTCCGGACAACGCTCCGCGATCTGTTATTCTAAAAAAATCGTTCGTCAATTCAACGTCAACGGAACCAAATGACATTGAATTGTCAACGAGTTCGCAGATTGCTTTTGGAACGTCATAATTCGTTGCGATTCCGATTGTGTTGAGAAGATTTCTCTCTACCTTAATTTTTGAATGTTTCATTTTTTTTGTGTTTTTAAAATTAAATTTTATGTTTCTGAGTGCAAAGATACTACTTTTTTTCAATAAAACAAATAATTCTCCGATTTTTTCGGAGAATTATCAAATTTCATATGTATTTTGTGTTTACTTGATGAACAACATCGCAAAGAATCCAACGATTCCGTATGCCAGAGACACGTACCATTTCTGAGGATAGTTCAAATCAACGTCTTTTGTGTGGTCTCTCCAGAGATGAAGACTATACAACAGATTGTGTGTTGCCCACTCTCTCCGCATTCCCGGATTCTTTCTGTTCGACATAACAACGTTATCTGGATTCTCTTCCCTTATTGTGTTAAGAACGAAGTCAAAATCCTTCTTTGAAACATAGCAGCTGTCGATGATCCTAATGTTGTTAAGACCGATTTCATAAATTGGAAAATCCTCCATAAATGATAAAAGTTATTTTTATATTTATGGAGGATCTCTTTACATAAAACTCAATTTCTTCTTTGCTTTGTCCCTAAGTTCATCAGTCATCACTGTGTGATTGTGCCCTATATGCCAGCATCCACATTTGGAGCATTTATAAGCTACGAGTTTATATATGTCATTGCCATATGCGTTCTTTTTCGTAGCGGCAAGCAGTGCATCCGACTCACTTTTATATGAGTGCTTTGGAATCTCATTTAGCTTATCTCCAACAAGATACTTGTAATAATGGCTTCTTGTTTCCATTATTGTTCAACTGTATTGCCGAATATGTTAGTAGGCGCGTCAACGGAAGTGTTTGTAAACTCCATTCTCTCGTAAGGTTTTTCCTGATAACCCCTGAGCGAAAGAAGCTGCTTATTGGGGAACACCCTTATATATCGTTTATAATTGGTAACGTTCTGATTATAGAACTTCCTCAAATCAGAAATTCTGTTCTCCGTAATTGAAAGTTCATTCATAAGTTCCTGATAATTCTTCTGGGACTTGAGGTCAGGATAAGCCTCGGCGACAGCCTCAACAAAGGTCTTGATCTGGTCCGTCGAACTCAAATCCTCAGAGCTGCGCTGCTTTACGAGCTCGGTAAGAGTGTTGTACTCGTGGAGGTCGTACTGCTTAACACAGTCAACGAGATTTGGAATGAGGTCGAACCTGCGCTTTTCCTCGACCCGGATGTCACCGGCCGTGTTCTCGATTGACTCCTCGTAATTGATTGCGCCGTTCTCGGCGATGAACGTGACAAAAATGCACGAAAGGATAACTGCGGCGATTACGCCAATAATCAATAATACTTTTTTCATTTCTTTTATTATTAAGTTGTTAATCTTCAAGCCATCTGTTTTCAAAATAATAGAACAAAACAATTCCGCCTATAGTGAGAATCGACCACAATATCCAAAATATTAGTGATGAGTTTCTTATTTTCTTTTCGGCTGAACCTACGACTTTATCGATTGTCGTCTTGTTTTTAAAAACAAGTTTGTTATACTCTTTATCCTTTACATTTCCAAACAGAACGCCTTTATACTTTGTTGGTTGAACAGTGTATACATATCTAACCTTAGAGCTTTCATTTATTGTTTTGAAATGATTATAGTCATCACGTCTTTTTATTTCTGATAACTTAAATCCAACACCTAGGAATTTAACAGAATCAGCTGCCCAACACCAGTTCTGCTTCTCATCCCAAGTATAATAAACCTGAGTTGTCGTGTATGTTGACTTACCGTTACTGTGGACAACAACGCGAGTGTGAGCAGTAAGAACTTCCTTCGCTTTACGGATCTTCAAAAAATATCCGTTTATGTCTTTTATTGATACAGAATCTATTGCCGATAAGGTTCCCTCTGCCATAAAGTCGCCGACGTCTGTTCTTCCGATATAAGAAAATTCAGATGGTTCTGAAACCTTTATAGACTCTATGACACCGATTGCCTTGTTTGAATAGTGTTTTTGAATAGAATTTGCTATTGGAACGCCGATGCCAATCATAACTGAGATTATGATTATGCTGAACAGTATTTCTCTTTTTGTTATTTCCATTTTATTTTTCAAATCGATTTTGGTATAATTCTATTGCGTCTGGAACAATCCTTTTGTAGTTGTCATCATGGAACAAAGGAGACGTGAGTATCATATCTGCTGTTGTCCTATTAGTTGCAAAGGCAATATTGTAAAGTGATGCCAGCCTTGTCAATGCAGACACATCTGTCTGGTGACCCTGTGTAATCAGATTGTCACAGAAGAATATCAATACATCAATCTTTCCCTCTGCTATCATTGCACCAATCTGCTGATCGCCTCCAAGTGGTCCGGATTTAAGACAGTTTACCTTGCCTCTCAATGGATATTCATACTGTGTTTCATATCCCCAATGTTCTCTATCTAGCGGAATTACGTTTTTCACCTCCTCCATCATCAGCTTTCCTGTTGTACCGGTAGCAAATAGATTATGTTTCTTCAATTCATTCGCGTTATATCTTACCCACTCTATCAACTCTTTCTTTCTTCCGTCATGTGCCACTAATGCTATATTCATAATTTACTCTTCTTTTTGTTCGTCCTTAATTTTCTGCTTGATAAGTTTCCATATAATATGATCATACGGCTTTCCTTTTCTTATAGAAAATAATATCGACCGGTATTTACAAGTCTTGAAATATTCTGCGGCTTCCTTATCGGTTTCAAAATCCTTATACTCCATCATAGCATCAAACTCTATTTCTGTATACATTTTTTTGAAATCGACAATCATTTTCTTATAATACACAGCCGTCTCTTCTTCAAGAAGACGAATCATTTTTATCATATTAAGCGAATCGTTACGCTCAAGCGATTCGAGAACAGCCTTCTTTGATAGTCCATTCAAAATAAAATTCAGCCTAAACCAAGATTCATATTTTAGTTTTACTCTGAAATTGTTTTTGAATTTGACAACGAATCCCTCTGCGTTATCTCCGCTGAATAAATCCCTAACAGTTCTCCAGTCTTTGATTCCATCATACGATTTTATCACGTCAAAATATCTAGACAATGTTTCCGGCTCATCCTCTTCTCCGGTCTCGTTGTCTATTATAGCAAGGAGCGTCAATGACGTTTCGTTGCCATAGTTAACAACGTGTCTATCTTCAGGATAAACTATCTCAAACAACAGAGTTTTCTTTACCCTTACAAGTTTGTCTCCTTCATCCGTATCTTTAAAATCGAGCAAGAGTTCCCTAAGCTCACACTCATCATCAACAGACAGAACGTTGTTTATTAAATATTTTGTTGCGACTATAGACTGATCGCTTTCAAACGATCCCCTAGTTGCAATATGAGGATGGCAGTCTTCGTCCCAATATAAAATGCCAAGAGAACCGTCCTTCTTTTCGAATACTCGGAAATCCATGCCTTCAGGAATTTCATCTTTGTTCTGCAACTCCTCAACATTGAAGAATTTCTTGAAAGGTCTGGCAACAATATTCCAATCTCCGTCAACGATCATACCCCTGCAAGCACAAGTCGCTTCGTTCCAGACATGATTCATTTGACACGATTTTGTATAATTCAATATATACAAATCATAAACGGGGTGCTTCCGTTTAGAGATGTACCCCAATGATATCATTTCTTCAACAAGAGATATGTTGTTAAGTTTTGCCATTTTATTTTATTTCTTCTGAAAGTTTCAGACTTTCCTTTTCAATCTGCAACGTCTCGACGAACTTATCAAGGGTAAGGTCGCAGAAATCATCCACCCAATCTGTGATGTAGTAGAGTTTGTTTGAACCCTTAATCAATCCGAAGAGGATTGGATCGCGGCGGCGCTTCGTCTCCTCGATTGTTTCGGAGAACGCTTTCAACTCAGGGTCATAGTGGAGAACGGCATAGTTGTCGAAGATTTCAAGTTTATTGATTTCCTCAATCTTCTCCACAACCTCAGCCGGAATCTGGCGCATATAATTCTTAACATATGTAAGACGCACGCCTTTCTTTGTCTTCTTTACAAACTCGACAACCTGATCCTCGGTCACAACATAATACAGACCCTTTGCGTAAAGCACAGACTCGTATTTGTTAATTACCATATCCCTGAGAAGTTTCTCCTTGAGGGCGATCTGACCGGTAGAGTCGCAGTTTTTCAGGGCTACGATATATCCGACAAGACGGTTTACGTATGTGTTTGCATTTTCTTTTGTCAGACCCTTAACCTTTGAGAAGAATTCCAGAACATCTATCGCATAAGTTTCCTCCGCTTCTTTCGCAGCATCCTTTGACTTGAATGTGAATATGTCTGAAAGTTTTCCAAGGAATGACTTCTTCTTTGGCGGTTCTGGATTGCCATCCTTGCTTGCTTCGCTGACGAGAACAGGAATCGTGTTGTTCGGAAATCCAATCGTACTGTTGAACTGAGAGAAAATGTCATCGAATCGAACCTTTCCGAGATATACGTTTATCTGGTGAACAGTTCCGTCCTTGATAACGCCATAATCCCTAGCCATCAGTTTACGGATAGCCTCCTTTTCCTCAAAAGAATCTTGAAAATCAGATAGTTCCATATCCATATTTGTAGGAAGGTTCTCGATTTTCTTCGTCTTCTTGAGATTTTCGTTTTCGAATTCCTCAATCTCTTTCTTAATGGAAGAATATTTCAAAAGATTGCGGTCTACCTGAATACCGTCGTGACCGTTCATGATAGCAAGATGATTGTTATCCGAAGTTAGAATGTCTGATTTTATGTTTGCCATTTTGTCTTGTTTTTATTTTCTTCTGCAAATGTACGGATAGTTTTTCAAAATTCCAAATTATTGTAAAGATTTTTCAACATTGTCTATCAATTTCTCGAATATATCGAATGAAGAATTCACACCGTTCTCGTATCCGTCGTGAAATCCATCATCAAACGGAAGGTACAGCGGGGCAATCTCCTCTCTGGACAAAACTATCTTCTTTGCTCCGGGGAGACACGCTTTTAACTTTGTTATGAAATCAGATGCTGTCAATGTAACCTAAATATTTTTTAGCCCTTGTTATCGCAACGTATTCCAAGTTCCTCTCCTGCTTGGCATACATCTTATTATTCATCACCCACGGGAGATAGAACTTGTTCTTCTGCAATATGAACACTCTGTCACACTCCAATCCCTTTGCTTTATGTACGGTACACAAGCATATTCCAACTCCATTATCATCGCTGAATATGTCATCAATTTTCTTTATCGCATCTTCCGTTTTCTCTATACCGGCACAAACGTTCTTAATAGCATCAATCTTATCCATCAATGTTTGATACTGGCTTGTCTGTGTTGCATCTTCAGGTGTATATCCCATCAGCTTGCAAAGCTTTTCGATTGTCTTATCCAAACTGTGCGACAGCTCTTCAAGAGCATCATCGACGTTTTCCTTATCTGTTCTGCGAAGCATGTCAGCCAACGCCTTTCCAGTATCGGTTCCTTTAACATATGCCTTGACGCCCTTTGATATGAATTTCGAGCACAACTCAACAAGTGGCGCGGTTACCCTGCATAGAACCATATCTCCATCCTTTATGTCATCTATCGTTGCGTTCTCGACAATCAGCCCTTCTGGGGCATCGTCTCTTGCCTCTATTTGAGGAACAAGTTTCTTAGCCTTTTCTATAATGTCTCTGTCGCACCTATAACATATGCTAAGTGGAAGAAGCGTTGTGTTCGGTTGATTCTTAAGTTTTTTGAAAGACTCGTCGTCTGAACCGGCAAATCCATATATAAGCTGGTCTCCGTCTCCGACTGCAACGAATCTCCCAAAATCTGGATCCACACACTTCAAAAATAGTTCTCTTTGTGCTGTATTCAAGTCCTGGCATTCATCTATGAAAACAATATCATAGGTTGGAACCTCAACGTTTTTAACATTAGGAAAATAAATCATATCCGTAAAGTCAATCTCAGTCACGTCAGTTATACCCCACTTGACAACTTTCATAGCGAGTTCAACTTCATTCGACTCCAGAACTATTCCATATTTTTTTGCAACATCTACAGCCTCGGCTTCACTCTTTACAAGATTCAATCTTATAAGGTCAACCATCTGTCTTATATTGGCACGCCAGTTCAGGAATTCGTCTTTACCTAGTTTTTCAGTAGGCTTAAATCGGTCTTCCTTTATTTCCTTCTCAATGTACTTTCTATATTTGTCGGCATTTATGCTGCTTCTAAAATTTTTGTAGCATATGCTTGATCCAAGACTGTGTAAAGTCTTTATTGTCACATTAGGCTTTTCACCTATCTTCAGTTTTAGTTCGTCAACAATGGATTTGTTAAACGCGAGAAACAGCACGGTTGTGTCAGACGGAATTATGTTCAACGCATTTACTATGGTTGTAGATTTTCCGCTTCCTGCCACAGCCTCTATGACAAGATTACCGTCTTCATTTGTTATGAAGTCGTATATGGCTTGCTGATATTTGCTCGGTTTGAATCCCATAATTAAACGTGCTGGTCAACTTCTTTTTTAAGAATCGCAACAGACTGCTGACCGCGAGTTGTTCCGGAACTTACATCATATACCGATACCACTTCCCAACCATCGTCTCCGTATTGGTTCAAAACCCTTTCCGTCTCAAATGCAAGGAAATCAATCTTTTTATATTCAAATTTCTTACTCATAATATGTTGTTTATTTTTATGCGAACGATGCAAACCATTTTACAAACTCAGATATAGACTTGAATTTCAATATGTTTTCACAGTTGCTCTGCTTAATTAGTTCGTCGATGTTCACGTCCACATTATATGGAGCGTCTATCAGAACGCCGTATCTTGAATTGCTTCCTAGAAAATTCCAGTCATTGTCGTCTATAAAATAGTCGCAGTGGACAAATGTCTTATCTTTCGTAAAACATATTCCATCATATTCAAATCCATTTTGTTCAAGCCAAGTCAACGTATCCCTTTTGTTATCAGGGCTTTTTTGATACGTTACGAGAACTACTTTTCCATACTGCCTCAATTCTTTAACGGCTGATGCTGCGTTATCGATTGCGTCAGAATTCAGGAACAGTTCGTGCCCGAACTTTCTAAAAAACCAGTCAGATGCAGACTTGCCAGTTTTCTTCTTTATAAGAGGGAAAGAGAGGTCAACATCAAAATTCTTAACGTCCTCTCTTTTAAAATCAGGATCGAAATGCTCTCTATATAGCTTTATCATTCCATCAAGAAGCCCCCTAAGAACTTCGTCAACATCTATTCCAAAAATTATTTCACCTGTTCTAGTCATGTTATCAATGTTTTACAATATAGTCAGCCATTGTAGTAACCAATGGTCCGAGTGTTTTGTATCTACATTTAAATCCATATCCTGTAACATATCCTG